>TARA_R100000049_G_scaffold5276_2_pt1 | contig 28230 bp, 23 predicted proteins | sample TARA_R100000049 | Tara Oceans TARA_R100000049 (sample SAMEA2619992) | marine metagenome | biome: marine biome (ENVO:00000447); feature: mesopelagic zone (ENVO:00000213) & marine oxygen minimum zone (ENVO:01000065); material: "saline water (ENVO:00002010), including plankton... | reverse complement strand
CGGTTACGGATCAGCGGATCAAGGGCCGAAAACGGTTCATCCATCAAAAGGATCGGTGCATCGGTGGCAAAGGCACGGGCAAGGCCGACACGCTGCTGCATGCCGCCTGAAAGTTCATGGGCATATTTTCCCGCCCACTGATCCAGCCCGACAAGGGCCAGCTTTTCCCGGACGATTTCACGGCGTTCCTTCAGACCCATGCCATCAAGCTCAAGACCAAATCCGACATTGTCTTCGACGGTGCGCCAAGGGAACAGGCCGAATTGCTGAAAGACCATGGCAACGCATTTACGACGCAGATCGCGTAGCGTATTGGCATCACAACTGGTGACATCGACCATCCAGTCTCCGTCATGTACCCGAAGCGATCCGCGTGAAACGCGGTTAAGCCCGTTTACACAGCGCAGCAACGAGGATTTACCCGAGCCCGAAAGCCCCATCAGAACGCAGATTTCACCCTGCGGGACATCAAAGCTGACATTGGCAACACCAAGGATATTGCCGGTTTCCTTGGCTATTTCGTCACGGTTTTTACCGGCGTCGAGGAGGGCAAGTGATTCAGCCTGCTTATCCCCGAAAATGACGTCGATATTATCAAATTCAACAGCATTGCTCATGATTACTGCCCCGTATTTTCTGATTTGTCGCGGCGGCAGATGCGGTCCAGCACAATGGCCAGGATCACAATTGCAAGGCCGGCCTCGAAGCCTTGGGCGATATTGACCGTGTTAAGGGCGCGAACAACCGGTTTGCCAAGTCCATCTGCCCCGACAAGAGCGGCAATCACCACCATGGACAGCGACAGCATGATGCATTGGGTAAGGCCCGCCATGATCGATGGCATGGCAGATGGCAGTTCGACCTTGAAAAGCAATTGCCGCGGCGTGCAGCCAAAGCTTCTACCAGCTTCAATCAGTGCCTTTGGCGTGCTGGCGATGCCAAGATGCGTCAGGCGGATCGGGGCGGCAATGGCAAAGATCACGGTCGAAATCAGTCCCGGAACCACACCAAGACCAAACAGGATCAGGGTCGGGATCAGATAGACAAAGGTCGGTATCGTCTGCATCAGGTCAAGAACCGGACGCAATGCCTGATAAAGCCATGGGCGATGTGCCGATGCTACGCCAAGCGGTACCCCGATCACCATACATAACAGCGTCGCATAGATCACAAGTGCGAGCGTTTCCATGGTGGCTTCCCAATAGCCAAGATTGACGATCAGAAGCAGGGAAAGAACCGTGAAGGCCGTCAGTTTCCATGATCTGTGCAGCCATGCAGCCAGCACGCCAAATAGCGCGATAATCAGAAACGGCGGTAACCAGACCAGCAGATCGACCGTGTTTTCGATAATGAATTCAAGAACGTCCGAGATGGTGTAAAACACGAAGTCGGCATGCTCGTTAAGCGCATCCATAAGGGATGCAATCCACCGTCCCAGCGGAATTTTAGTTTCCGTGAGCCATTCCATTGGATTTTTCCATTATTTGAACAAAGAAAATGTGCCGATACGCTGCCTGTGATGGGGGCAACGTACCGGCATTATGTATTTGAAGCTGGACCCTAGAGACCGAGTTCATCTTTAAGCGCTGCCTTGGCATCGCCACCGTCAAAGGTGGTGACACCGTCAAGCCAGGCCATCGCGGCATCCGGATTGGCTTTAAGCCATGCGGTTGCGGCATCTTCCGGATCGGTGCCTTCGTTCAGAATGGCATCCATGATCTGGTTTTCCATATCGAGGCTGAATTTCAGGTTGGTGACGAATTTACCGGCATTCGGGCATTCATCGGTGTAACCGGCACGCAGATTGGTATGAACCGTGGCACCACCGAAATTAGGACCAAATACGTCATCGCCACCATCAAGATAGGCCATGTCATATTTGGCATTCATCGGGTGCGGTTCCCAGCCAAGGAAAACGATGAATTTGTCACGTGCCGATTTGCGTTTGACTTCGGCCAGCATGCCCTGTTCGGAAGATTCAACAAGTTCAAAGTCCTTGAGGCCGAACTGGTCATTGTCGATCATGTCCTGGATCAGGCGGTTGCCATCATTGCCCGGCTCGATCCCGTAAATTTCACCATCAAGCTGATCCTTGAATTTGGCGATGTCGGCGAAATCCTTGAGGCCCGCATCATAAGCATTTTTCGAAACGGCCAGCGTATATTTAGCGCCTTCAAGGTTGGCACCGGTGCTGACGACGGTTTTCTTTTCCAGGTAAGGCGCAATGTCTGCTGCCATTGTCGGCATCCAGTTACCGAGGAAGACGTCCACGTCCCCGTTGGCAAGGCTGGTATAGGTGACAGGAACGGAAAGAAGTTCGGTTTCAGCGTCATAGCCAAGTGCTTCGAGAATAACCGATGCGGTTGCCGTGGTCGCGGTGATGTCGGTCCAGCCAACATCAGAAAATGTTACGGTTTTGCAAGCATCGCTATCAGCCGCCTGTGCACCGGCCGCCCCCAGAAGGGTGGTGGCAATGACAGTGGTGCCAAGAAGACGGCCAATGGTGGAACGTGTGGTCATGTTTATGGTTCTCCCTTGTGTGGACCTAGCGGTTACTGATGGTGGCAATATCGCCGCCATCAGACTTTCGGTTCCGGAGGCCAGACGCATGTTAAACGATGCGCATCTGGCACCGCCAACACCCGTCCAAAACCATGTGATCGGGTCCCCTGAACCCGGTCACATAGACCGGAATAATCATAAAAACAGCCATAAAGCCGCGCAACCAAGGCACTTTCCCTGTTAACGTCGCGCCACAAAAGACGGCGTTTTTTATTGATTGATTGTTCAATTAAAATACAGCATATTCCCCCGAGGTCAATTGCGAAGGGCGAAAAAGTCGCATTTGCGTCATCAAACAGGCCTAAGTCCTTCGGATCGCTTAGAATTGGATTAGTAATGCCCAAGGTTGGAATGCAGCCTGTACGCCGCAGGCAACTGATCGATGCCACGATCGAGACCATTCACCGCTTTGGTTTTGCCGATACCACGATCAGTCGGATTGCCGGGGCGGCGGGGATGTCGTCAGGAATTATTTCGCACTATTTCGGCGGTAAGAATGCGCTTCTGGAAGCAACGATGCGTTTCCTGATGCAGGAATTGCGTAGCGATTTTCTGGGCCGCGTTGCCAAGGCGAAAACACCCCACGAACGTCTTGAAGCGATTGTTGATACCAACTTCAACGAAGAACAATTCACGCCGCAGGTGATTGGTGCGTGGTTGTCATTCTGGTCGCAGGTGCCGTTTTCCGATCCGCTGCGCCGATTGAATGCGGTTTATTTCAAGCGACTGGCATCGAATTTACGCCATGAGTTGCGCCGGCTGACAACCGATCAGCGGGCCGAAGAAATTGCGGCGGTCACTGCTGCCATGATCGACGGCATCTGGGTGCGGTCCGGTTTGACACCGGGGCGCGCCAATGTCGCGGCGGCGCGGAAAATGGTGCTTGATACCATGCACCTGCATCTGGCGAGTTCGCCCGCGCGCTAGTCAAGAGACATACACTTAAAAAAAGGGCTGCCCGTTTCCGGTGTGGCCTGCAGGAGTTTCGACATGAGCCTTTATCAGATCCAGAACTTTATCAACGGCAAAAAAGTTGCCGGTTCGGGAGCGGAAATGGTCACGCTGAACCCCGCGACCAATAAGGTCCTTGCCAAGGGTAAGGAAAGCACCGCTGCCGATGTTGATGCCGCAGTGAAGGCCGCACGTGCCGGTTTTGAAATCTGGAAAAACACGCCCGCGGCTGAACGGGCGCGCGTTTTGTTCAAGGCGGCCCAAATCCTGCGGGACCGCAACGATGAATTGGCGCTGGTAGAAACCCGTGATACGGGCCGTGCCATTCAGGAAACTGAAATCGTGGATGTGATTTCCGGTGTCGAATGTCTTGAATATTTTGCCGGTGTGGCCGGAAGCCTATCGGGCGAGCATATCGATCTTGGCGGCAATTTTGCCTATACCCGGCGCGAGGCGGTTGGCGTTTGCGGTGCCATTGGTGCATGGAACTATCCGATCCAGATTGCCTGCTGGAAAGCCGCACCGGCATTGGCGTGCGGAAACGCGGTTGTTTACAAACCCTCCGAAGTCACCCCGCTTTCGGCGATTGCGGTGGCCGAGGCATTGCAGCAAGCAGGCCTTCCGGATGGTGTTTACAACGTCGTCCAAGGCGCGCGTACCTGTGGTGCGGCGCTGACTGAACATCCCGATGTTGATAAAATCTCATTGACCGGCTCTGCCGAAACCGGTGCCAAGGTTGCCGCGGTTGCAGCGGGCGGCATGAAGGCCGTTACCATGGAGCTTGGCGGCAAATCGCCGATGATCGTGTTTGAAGATGCCGATCTGGATAACGCGGTATCGGGCGCGCAGATGGCGAATTTTTATTCATCGGGGCAGATTTGTTCGAACGGTACGCGCGTTTTCGTCCATGAAAGCGTTGCCGAGGCGTTCATTGAAAAGCTGATTGTGCGGAGCAAAAACCTTGTTCTTGGTGATCCGGAAAAACCGGAAACCCAAGTCGGCCCGATCGTGACCAAGGCCCAGTTCGACAAGATCATGTCCTATATTGAAGCTGGCAAGGGCGAGGGCGCGAAATGCGTTCTGGGCGGTCATGCAGTTAGTGAAAATATGCCTAAAGGTGGGCTGTTCGTTGCCCCGACCATTTTTACCAACTGTACCGATGACATGACCATCGTGCACGAGGAAATCTTTGGGCCGGTGATGTCGGTCCTGACCTTCAAGGATGAGGATGAGGTCATTAAACGCGCCAATGATACCCAATATGGATTAGCCGCCGGCGTGTTTACCCGCGATCTCTCGCGCGGGCATCGGGTTGTTGCCCGTCTTGAGGCGGGGACCTGCTGGATCAATACCTACAATATCACGCCGATTGAAATGCCGTTTGGCGGGGTCAAGAAATCCGGGGTGGGTCGTGAAAATGGCCGCGCCGCGATTGAGCATTATACCCGGATTAAATCCGTCTATGTCGAAACCGGTGACGTCGAGGCGCCTTATTGATCATGGTTCCTGACTGTGAATGGCTGCCTGCAACCTGTTGAAGATAAGGAAAAAGCATGAATACGCCGACTACCACGGAAAAATACGATTACGTTATTGTCGGTTCCGGTTCTGCCGGTGCCGTTCTGGCCAGTCGCCTGACCGAGGACCCGGAAGTCAGGGTTCTGGTGGTTGAAGCCGGACCGGTTGATCATTGGTGGGATTGGCGCATCCATATGCCAACCGCACTTTCCTATCCGATGCAGTCGGAAACCTATAACTGGGCCTATTGGACGACGCCGCAGGCGAACCTTAACAATCGCCGTATGGAAACACCGCGCGGGCGTGTTTTCGGTGGTTCCAGTTCGATCAACGGCATGGCCTATGTTCGTGGTCATGCGCTTGATTACAATCGCTGGGCGGAACAGGATGCGGCGCTGAAAGAATGGGATTATGCGCGGTGCCTGCCGTATTTCCGCAAGGCCGATACGCGCAATGAAGACACCAATGGTGACGAATATCATGGCGGAGATGGCCCGCTGCATGTCACCACGGGGGCTTGCAAAAACCCGTTGCACAAGGCGTGGATCAAGGCCGGGCAGGAAGCGGGTTATGAATTTACTCCCGACCAGAATGGCTATCGCCAGGAAGGTCTGGGGACGATGGATATGACGGTTTACAAGGGCCGCCGCTGGTCAACCGCGCGGGCCTATTTGCATCCGGCAATGAAACGTCCGAATTTGACAGTTCATGGCAAGGCACTGGCGCAGCGCGTTGTTTTTGATGGAAAACGCGCCATCGGACTTGATTTCACCCACCGTGGTGAACTCAAACGCGCGACGGTCGAGCGCGAGGTGATTGTTTCGGCAGGATCAATCAATTCACCGAAGCTTTTGATGTTGTCGGGTGTTGGTCCGGCCGCACATCTGCGCGAACACGGGATTGATGTGGTGGCAGATATTCCCGGTGTTGGGGAGAACCTTCAGGACCATCTGGAACTTTACGTTCAGATGGAATGCACCCAGCCGATCAGTCTGAACAGCAAGCTTGATCCGTGGAACAAATTCAAGATCGGCTTGGAATGGTATCTTTTCAAAACCGGGCTTGGTGCGACCAACCATTTTGAAGCCGGTGGGTTTATCCGGTCAAAAGCGGGTGTTCAGCATCCTGACCTTCAATATCACTTTATACCGGCTGCGATTAACTATAACGGATCCAAAGCCGCCGAAAAGGATGGCTTCCAGGCGCATGTTGGTCCAATGCGGTCCAAATCGCGCGGCACGGTCCGGTTGGCATCAAACGATCCGGCAAAGCGCCCGATTGTTGATCCGAACTATATGAGCCATCCGGAAGACTGGGAAGAAATGCGCGCATCCGTGCGTCTGACCCGCGAGATTTTCGCACAGGATGCCTTCAAGGACCTGCGCGGTATTGAAATTTCGCCGGGCAGGGGCATCCAGACCGATGATGAAATCAATGCATGGGTCGCCGATCACGCCGAAAGTGCCTATCACCCGTCCTGTTCGTGCAAGATGGGCAGCGACGATATGGCAGTGGTGGATGAAAAAACGCGCGTGCATGGTATCGAAGGTCTACGCGTGGTGGACAGTTCGATCATGCCGACCATTGCATCGGGCAATTTGAATGCTCCGACCATCATGATCGGGGAAAAGGCCGCAGATATCATTCGCGGACGCGATCCGTTGCCACCATCAAATGCGCCATATTTCGTCCATCCTGAATGGGAAACCAAACAGCGCTGATACTGCTTATCCCCGGTCTTTGATCTTTCAGGACCGGGGATTTTTCGTTTCGGTCATTGCTTTCGTCCATCTTGCGCGCGATCATCTGGGAAAATCACATGCAATTTTCCCGGATTGCCCCGCCATGCAAGAAATCAGTCTGCTTAATTCCGTGATCGGCCCCGTGATGCGCGGCCCATCAAGTTCCCATTGCGCAGCACCTTATATGATGGCGAAGGTCGCGCGCGAATTATCGTGCAGCAATGGGGAGGTTTTGAAAAAGGCGATTGTCCGTTTCGATCCGCGCGGGTCGTTTGCGCCCGTGTATCAGGCACAAAGTTCGGATGAAAATTTTGCCGCCGGTTTTGCCGGGGCGGCGCTGACGGATACAGATTACCGTGACATTTTACCGCGTGTGACGCGGGGCGAGGGATTTCTCTTCGCTGTCGAAATCGTCGAACTTGAAAACAACAACCATCCCAACCGGGTTGACCTTGAACTGACCGTAACCGAGCGGAATGGCGCGGATCGTGCCGATCTGTATGCCGGTGCATCGGTTGGTGGCGGGATGTATTACATCGATGCGATGAATGGCGAACCGGTCTTTCTGACTGGCAAAACCGCAAGCGTGTTTGTCTGGGGCCCTGATATCGGTGCGCGGTCGGATGATATTGCCGCCGGGCTTGCTTTGAATGGCAACAGGTTGCTCGGAATATCGGTCGACCCGGATCATGACCGCTGCGAAATTGCCTTGCAGGCCTTGCCTGATACAAAGCTGATAGCCTCTTTGCGTGATCAGGACGATATCAAAGACGTTCGTTTCGCCGCGGCCTCGCAATATCCGGTGTGTGCGACTGACGATCTGTTTTCGACCAGCGATGCGGTGATTGCCGTGGCCGAACAGCAGGGCGGATCGCTTGCCGAGGCGGGACTTGTTCTGGAATCCAGGCGTCTTGGACTGTCACGTGATGCAACGCGCGAACTTTTCCGTGAACGGTGTGAACTGATGTTGCGCGTGGTGGCCGAAGGATTTGATGCCAAACCCGAAGACAATGTGATGCGGTTTTTAACCCTTCGGGCGCGCAAGGTTCGCGACGCCAATTTGCCCGCAGGGCTGGGCGGGGCGGTTTTGCAGGATGCGATTGCAGGTGCCCTTTCGGCGATGGAACGGGATTCCAATCGCGGGCTGGTCTGTGCCGCACCGACGGCCGGCAGCGCGGGGGTTGTTCCCGGCACGCTTTATGGCCTTATCCGGCATGGCATTGATCTGGATGGGGCGACCGATGCGTTGCAGGTGATGGCGCTGGTGGGTGCCGTGTTTGCCGCGCGCGGAACCTTTGCCGCCGAATGCGGGGGCTGTTCGGTGGAAACCGGTGCGTCGGCGGCAATGGCGGCCGCGGGTGTGGCGCAGGCATTTGGCGGAACACCTGTACAATGTTTTGATGCTGCCAGCATGTGTTTGATGAATACCCTGGGCCTTGTATGTGATCCGGTTGGCGGGGATGTTGAAATCCCGTGCCATGCGCGCAATGTCGCCGGGGTATCACACGCCTTTTCATCGGCAATGGCGGTTATGGCCGGGTTTGATGCGGTGTTGGGATATGACGAACTGGTCGATCAGACGGTTAAAATTGGCGCAATGATGCATCCGGATTTGCGTTGCACGGCACGTGGTGGATGTGCGGCCACCAAGACAGCCCTTAGGATGGTTGAAGCGGTAACGCAGGTGCGCTGAATTACCCTTGTAAACCGGTTTTTGCGCAATCCTTTGTTCCGGTTGTTGCCTGTTTTGACATAATCGGTGAAAAGCATGTGCGAAGGCTGGTTCTAGCCAGTTTTCCCTTGATGGTCCGATCAATTCCGGCACCATGAGAGGATTATAAATCTCAAGACAACCAATCCGAGGCATCGCGTGTTTACCCCAAGCTTCCTAACCGCAAATGACAAGTCCGGTGCATATCCGTCGTCCTATTACGCCGCGACGGCCAACAAGACCGAACCCTTTGTCGAACTGGATGGGGATCAGGTTTGCGATGTTGTTGTTGTCGGCGGCGGGTTTACCGGACTGTCCTCGGCACTTCATCTGGCGGAACGCGGGTATAGTGTGGTGTTGCTCGAAGCGCATCGGGTCGGTTGGGGGGCATCAGGACGCAATGGCGGGCAGGTCGGATCGGGACAGCGCCGTGAACAGGACGATCTTGAAAAGATGGTCGGTCGCGACGATGCCAGAAAGCTATGGGATATTGCCGAGCAATCCAAGGATATCGTCAAAAGCCTGATTACCAGGCATGACATCAAGTGTGACTGGAAACCGGGCATTCTGCATGCCGATCATCGCGAACGATTTGTTGCAGGCACGCATGAATATACCGAAAAACTCCGGACCGAATATGGCTACCACGCCATTCGTGCCGTTGGCCGGGATGAAATCCGCAACATGCTGGGGTCGGATTTTTATCATGGCGGGTCGCTTGATATGGAGGCGGGGCATCTTCATCCGCTGAACTTCGCGCTTGGACTTGCGGATGCGGCACGTGCCGCCGGGGCGCGGATTTTTGAAAACGCGACGGTTACCGGCTATGAAAATGTTGAAAAGGTCGTTGTCACAACGGCGGGCGGGCATCGTATTACTGCCGACATGATGGTGCTGGGCTGCAACGGGTATCTTGACGGGCTGGAAGACCGGGTTGCCAGACGGGTGATGCCGATCAACAATTTCGTTATTGCGACCGAGCCATTGGGCGATGATCTGGCGCGCGAACTGATCCGCGATGATGTGGCGGTGGCGGATTCAAAATTCGTGATCAATTATTATCGCCTGTCGGCTGATAAACGCATGTTGTTTGGCGGTGGCGAGACATACAGCTATCACTTCCCCAAGGATATAAAATCCTTTGTTGCGCCGTATATGCTGGAAGTCTATCCGCAGCTTAAGGATGTGAAAATCGATTATGGCTGGGGCGGGACGCTTGCGATTACGATGAACCGCATGCCGTTTTTCCGCAAGGTAGAGGGCCGCGTCTATACCGCGACGGGCTATTCCGGGCATGGGGTTGCCATGGCGACACTGGCCGGGCAGATCATGGCCGATGCGATATCGGGCACGATGGAGCGGTTTGATGTGATGTCAAACATCAAAATTCCAAGCTTCCCGGGCGGGAAGGCGTTGCGCTATCCGTTTTTGGTTCTTGCCATGACCTGGTATTCAATCCGCGACAGACTGTAAAGTTTCAGAATGCCTTGGCGGGGGCTTGTGTGCTGGTGCCTTTGGCACCACTCGCCGCGAGGCGGGCCTTAGTTTTTTGCCAAATTCCTGGGTTGACCGCCAAAATGCCAGCATCGGTGAATGAAACATCATATCCGCGGTCGATTGCGGCCTGCATTGTTGCTTGGACGCAGTAATTTCCATCCAGACCGACGATTTGCAGCTTGCCGACTTTCTGGCGTTCAAGAACGCGTTCAAGTTCAGGCGCGCTGAAGGCATCGGCGCGGGCTTTGGTAATGTCATGATCGATATCGCCGTTCAGGCGGGCATCAAGATCAAGGCCCGGTGATTTCTGGCAGCCGCGCCCCTTATTGAACAGACTAACCAGAAGATTGATGTACCAGCCTTTGAATATCTGACGGACAGAGATCACCGATTGACCGGTTTTGTTGGCAATTTCAACAAGTTCATTGATCGCGGAAATCGTTTTTTCGACCGCGGCAGGTTCATAGGCGTTTTTGCCGGTGGCCAGCGTAAAGTCTTCTTGCAGATCAATGATTAGAAGCGCGCTGTTTGGGCGTTGAGAAAGATCGATTTTCTTACCCTTTGTCGGGCTGAGATGACGTTTGTGACCATAAATCGTATAGGTAATCAGGGCTAGAATGATGACTGCGCTGACGCCAATCCAAGACCACATATCGTCTTTCTCCGCTCTCGTCCGTCGTACTCTGCAATCGGTCTGGCACATAGCAATCTTGCAGGGCTGCCAATATAAGCCCTTTGATTTGCCAGTTCAGTGCGCGCGAAGATTGCCCCCGTCTAGTAATAACACGTAAAAATATTTTGTTCAGAGCAGGACAATGTTGTCAACATGTCGGTCTTAAGAAAGCTGACAAAAAGTTTTGCAGTGTGCTGATTACTATGAGTTCTGGCCTATTTCGGGGACCATGCCGAAACCGGATCGTAACGTTCGCCTTTACCCAGAATGACGCCGTTATGCGCAGCAATCCCGATTTCGAAACTGGATGCAATCCGAAGGGCGCGTTCCATGAAGTGACGCGCGGCAGCTGTTTCGCAATGCTCTGCCAGTGTTTCGGCAAATAATTCAAGCCAGCGATCAAAATGGGTGCGGTCGATCCTGAGTGTCAGGTGCTTTTGCATCGGGCGACCGTCATAGGCGCCACTGGCAAGTGCGACAGATGCCCAAAACATGCACATCCTTTCCAGATGGTGATCCCAATCCGTGATCTTCTCGGCAAATACCGGGCCCAGCATCGCGTCGTCGCGTACCTTGGCATAAAAGCCATGCACGATATCTTTGATCATTTGGTGATCAATACCGGTTTCCTCGCGGATTTTGCGGGTCGCGATTTCACGCCGTTCTTTGATTTCGGCAAGGGTCGGTTGATCTGACATGCTCGTCTCGTGCTCGATAAGGATTAATCCGGGCAATAGCGCAAAGGCCATATCCGCGACATGACATAGGTCAGTTTTACTGATTACGCAAACTCGTCACGCAGACCATAATAGCGATAGGCAAGACTGCGGCCGATCCGGCGAAACTTTGATAACGGGAAACGATCCGGCGGTGTCCCCATGATGGCACCGACGTCATCCGGGCCCTTGGTGCCCAGAATTTGCTGACCCAGCATTTTCCCGGCCAGACTTCCAAGTGCGACGCCGTTGCCATGCCATGCAAGTCCCGTCCAGACGTCCCGATGCCCCGGAACCCGACCAAGATAGGGGCGGAACGACTGCGAAAGGCAGGCAAGACCGTTCCAGTGATGGGTGATTTCGACATCCTGCCATGCGGGGAACATCCGGCGGAAATGCGCCAACAGATGCTGTTTTGCATCATCAAATGCGGCGGGGATTGCCGTGATGCCGCCGCGGCCGCCAAACATGAACCGATTATCAGGGAGTTTACGGAAATAGTGCAGCAAGATGCGGGTATCAAACGCCATCAGGTCGCTGGTCCAGCCTTGCACTGCAAGCTCATGATCTGACATCGGTCGGGTGACAAGAATACCCGAAAAGACCGGCATCAATCGCCCGCCGATCCAGTCTGGCAGGTTTTCGGCACTGTATCCATTCGTTGCGATGACGACCTTGTTCGCCGAAATTCGCACATTTTTGCAGGTCAGGATGTAACCGTCCCCGGTGTCTTGGAGGTCTTCAATGGTCGCCTGTTCAAATATCCGAACACCTTTGGTCACACAGGCACGATGCAGTCCGGCCAGATATTTCAACGGATGCAGGCCAAACCCTTTTTTGACGTGCAATCCTGCATGGGTTTCCTGCGCGCAAAGACCGCGTTCGCGAAGCTCGTCCTTGGTCAGGAATTCGCTTTCGATACCGGTAAAATGATTATTTTCCTCGGCCTCTTTGCGCAATTCCGCCACCCGATTGGCTTTGTGCGCCAGTATGACTTCCCCGTCCGAATGACGATCAGCATCAATATTCCACTCTTCAAGCCGCGATGCGACAAGGTCAATCGCACTGTGTTGAAGTTTGGCAAAATGGCGTGTTTGGTCATCACCAAACTTCTTTGAAAGCTGGGCATAGCTTTTGCCGCTTCCGCCCATGCAGCAAAATCCACCATTGCGCCCTGATGCGCCCCATCCGGAACGCCCGGCATCGAATACCGCAACATCAATGCCGCTTTCTGCCAGTTCCAGTGCAGCTGACAGGCCGCAATAACCACCACCAATGATCGCGACATCGGCCGTGATGGTGCCCTCATCGGGCATTTGATCACATTCGGGCAGATTTCCAGCACTGGCAACCCAATAGCTGTCGGGCAGGGTGGCGGTTTGATAGGCGGGGGATTGATAAAGGCGTTTGAGCATGGCGGACTCTTTTGAGATGGGGCATTTCAGCAGTGTTTCGAGGCAAAATCACAAACACCCGGCGAATGATATATCCCGCCGGGTGTTTGTGTAATGTCTTGATTTAAATCGGAACCTACATTTTGCCGATTTTCCTGGCTGTTGCATCAAACGCGGCACGTGCGCGTTTGACCAGCTCATCGACTTCGCCGTGCGTGATGCAAAGCGGAGGTGATGCCACCATGCGATCACCGCAGGCTCGCATGATAACGCCATTTTCAACACAGGCATCCCGGCAGATCGTGCCAACCGTGCCCGGTTTATCGAACGGTTTGCGGGTCGCCTTGTTATCGACCAGCGGAATACCGGCAATCAGGCCGACGGTTTCAACCGCCCCGACCAGCGGATGATCGGCAAGGGTTTTAAGTTTTTCGGCAAAGTACGGACCGATATCATCGCGGACACGTTCAACAAGCTTTTCATCGCGAATGATCCTGATGTTTTCCAAGGCTACGGCGGCGGCTGCCGGGTGGCCGGAATAGGTGAAGCCGTGGGTAAATTCGCCGCATTCGTTGATCAGGACGTCAGCAACCCGTTCACCGACCATAACGGCCGAAATCGGAAGGTAACCCGACGACATGCCCTTTGCCATTGGCATCAGGTCCGGCTTGATATCGAACGTGTCGGAGCCAAACCAGTTGCCGGTACGGCCAAATCCGCAAATGACTTCATCTGCAATCAGAAGAATGTCGTATTTTTTGCAGATGCGTTGAATTTCCGGCCAGTAGGTTGATGGCGGAATGATCACGCCACCGGCACCCTGGATCGGTTCGCCGATGAAGGCGCCGACGCGGTCGGCACCAAGTTCTTCGATTTTTTCTTCAAGCTTGCGTGCGGCAATCAGGCCGAATTCTTCGGGGTTATGATCGCCGCCTTCGCCGTACCAGTACGGTTGATCGATATGCACAACATCAGGCAGCATCGGCCCGCCCTGTGAATGCATCCCGGCCATCCCGCCAAGCGATGCCCCGGCAATGGTCGAGCCGTGATAGGCGTTCTTGCGGCTGATGATGTAGGTGCGTTCCGGCTGGCCTTTAAGCTTCCAGTACTGGCGCACCATGCGCACGACCGTGTCGTTCGCTTCCGACCCGGAGTTGGCATAAAATACGTGGTTCAAACCATCGGGCGTGATTTCTGCAAGAACTTTGGAAAGCTCGATCGCAGGCGTGTTCGCGCACTGGAAGAAGTTGTTGTAGTAGGGCAATTCCAGCATCTGGTTATAGGCGGCTTCGGCAAGTTCCTTGCGGCCATAACCGACATTGACGCACCACAGGCCAGCCATGCCGTCCAGATACTGTTTACCATGCGAATCTTCGATGAAGACGCCTTTGGCGCGTGTAATCACGCGTGTGCCACGATTGTTAAGGTCGGCCGTATCGGTAAACGGATGAATGTGGTGCTGCTGATCGATATCCTGCCAATAGGCGGTTTTGTCGAAATTATTCATAACGTCTCCTGACAGCGATGGTCGCCTGCTTTGTGCGATATGTTGAACATCTGAGACAAGTGTTCGTTTTTTTGAACACCTTTGCAAGGGGAAATTTTATGAAACAATTTTGTCGTCTTGGCGCCAAATTTGATATGCACTGGTTGTTTCAAACCATTATTAATATCCAATGCAATGATGTCGTGCGTTTATTTTGCAGTGCATTATTTGCACGATATATCGAACGAGGGGCTTGACCGCAATCATTGGGCGGGGCACGATGAAAAGTGAAATAAACAGGCTTTTCTGGGAGTATTAGACGATGAACAAGTCGTTCGTCGAAGACAGTAGGGCGGAAGCTCAACGATTCTTTGAAGCAAATCCGGATATAGAACTTGTCGAATTACTCATTCCTGATGTGAACGGGGTGTTCCGGGGCAAGCGAATCAGCAAGCAGAAGTTTCTTAAAAGCTTCCATGAAGGCATCAACATGCCGGGTTCTGTGTGTCTGGTGGATATCACCGGCGACAACCCGGAAGGTACCGGCATGCTTTGGTCCAGTGGTGATCAGGACAATATCGCCAAGCCAATCCCGGGAACCCTGCATGCGGTTCCCTATGGTGAGCTACCGTTGGCACAGGTCATGATGAGCCTGTATAACTTGGACGGTACAAAATTCTTTGCCGATCCGCGCAACGTTTTGCAGGCGGTTGTGGATCGTCTGGCAGCGGATGGTTTCTATCCGACCGTGGCGCTGGAACTTGAATTCTATCTTGCCGATCAGAACGAACAAACTGCCGCACCCTTGCCACCCGCACCGCTTGGCGGCGGGATCGCGTCGGATGGTGTGCAGGTCTATGGCCTCCAGCAGATCGAGGATTTCGAAAAAGTCCTTCATGACGCGGTTGCCGAACTGAACCGTCAGGGCATTCCGGCCGATACAATCGTTGCCGAAGCTGGCCCCGGCCAGTTCGAGATCAATCTGGGTCATGTCAATGATCCGATGCAGGCGGCAGACCACGCGATGCAGCTTAAGCGCGTTGTCAAAGGTATTGCCTGGGATCATGGTGTAACCGCGACATTCATGGCAAAACCCTATTCCGATCAGGCGGGTAACGGATTGCACGTTCATGTGTCGCTGCGTGACGAGGAAGGAAACAACGCCCTGTCGCCCAAGGGCGACGAGGATGTTTCGGACCTCCTGTTGAACGCTATTGGCGGCTTGCAGGCGTCGATGTTTGAAAGCATGGCGATTTTTGCGCCAAATCCGAATTCCTACCGCCGGTTCCAGAACAAGGCCTATGCGCCGATGTCTCCAAACTGGGGGCTTAACAACCGTACGGTTGCCCTGCGTATCCCAGCCGGTAGCCCGCAAGCCGCGCGTATCGAACATCGTGTGTCGGGCGCGGATGCCAACCCGTATCTGGTTCTGGCCTGCGTTCTTGCAGGGATGCATTACGGCATCAAGAACAAGCTTGATCCAGGTGATCCGATTGTTGGTAACGGCTATGAACAGCATGGCGGCAAGATCGTCCCGCGCAGCATGATTTCTGCACTTGATCGTTTTGTCGAGGGTGACATCGTCAAGGAATATCTGGGGGAACGGTTTGTCGAGGTGTTCGATATCTGCCGACGTTCCGAATATGACGAATTCTTCTCGGAGGTCACGCCGCTTGAATACCGCTGGTATCTTGACGCGGTATAACGCCACTTTTGCAAAATGGTCGCCGATAAGAGCGACCGACAGGGAAGAGACCGGATGTCACAAAAGGTTGGGGATCGCCTGAAAGCAGTACGTACCATGTACGGGCTATCCCAGCGTGAACTGGCGCGCCGCGCCGGTGTCACCAACAGCACGATATCGACGATTGAACAGAACCGGGTCAGCCCGTCGGTCGACAGTCTGGCCAAGGTTCTGGCAGGCATCCCTATGAGCCTGATCAACTTCTTTACGATTGATCTGGAAAACGGCGAGGAGATTTTCTTTCGCAAGGAAGAACTCGTCGAGCTTTCCGATGGCACCATGTCGATGCGTCTTGTCGGCGCAACACGCAAGGACCGCAATCTGCGCGTCCTTCATGAAATTTATCCGCCCGGCGGCGATACCGGCGACAATCTGATCGTCCAGAAGGGTGAGGAGGCCGGTGTTGTCGTCCGTGGCAAGCTTGAGGTCACGGTGGGCGAACGGGTTCAGGTTCTTGGACCAGGTGACGCCTATTACTTCAATGCGGAAATCCCGCACCGGTTTCGTAACGCGGGCGACATTGAATGCGAAGTCGTCAGTGCCGCGACACCACCGTCATACTGATTGCACAATCATCATGTTTGAATATCGCGCGGAACAAACAGCACGCGCGATCCGTCAGGAGGATTTCCGATGACAAACCAGTTGAATTTCGAACAGCTTAGAGCACAGGCCGCCAGCCTGACGATCCGCAACAAGGCCTTTATCAATGGCGTTTATGTCGATGCGGCATCGGGTAAAACGTTTGATTGCATCAGCCCGCGCGACGGCAAGATTTTGACCCAAGTCGCCGAATGCGATGTTGAAGACGTCAATCGCGCGGTGCAGTCCGCGCGTGCGGTCTTTGAAAAAGGCAGTTGGTCGGAAGCATCACCGGGCAAGCGCAAGGCCGTCATGATGAAATTTGCCGATCTGATGGAAAAGCATGCAGCCGAACTGGCGCTACTTGAAAGTCTTGATATGGGCAAACCGATCAGCCTTGCGGCGGGTGATGACATTCCGTTGTCCTATAAATGCATTCGCTGGTACGCAGAGGCGATTGACAAGATTTATGACGAGATTTCACCGGGCGAAGCACGCGCAATCGGTATGATCACGCGTGAACCGCTGGGCGTGGTGGCGGCAGTCGTGCCATGGAACTTCCCGCTGATGATGGCGGTCTGGAAACTGGGCCCGGCACTGGCGATGGGGAACTCGATCATTCTCAAACCTGCTGAACAGTCGCCATTAACCGCGATCCGTGTTGCGGAGCTGGCGGTCGAAGCCGGTCTTCCGGCTGGGGTTCTGAACGTTCTGCCCGGCTTTGGCCCGACAGCGGGCAAGGCGCTTGGTCTGCATCCTGATGTCGATTGCGTGACTTTTACCGGTTCGGGCGAAGTTGGAAAACTGTTCTTGCAATATTCCGGTCAGTCGAACATGAAACGCGTCTGGCTGGAATGTGGTGGAAAAAGCCCGAATATCGTTCTGGCCGATTGTCCGGATATGGACGCGGCGGCCGAAGCGGCAGCAGGCGGAATTTTCTATAATCAGGGCGAGGTTTGCACGGCCGGTTCGCGCCTGATTGTCGAAGAAAGCATCAAGGATGAGTTCATCGAGAAAGTGGTTGCAGCAGGGCGCAAAATGCAGCCGGGTGACCCCCTGGACCCGAACAGTCAGATGGGCGCGATTGTCGATGAAAATCAGATGAACCGCGTTCTGGGCTATATCGAGAAGGGGGCGGCAGAGGGTGCAAAACTTTGCACCGGCGGCAAGCGTGCACGCACCGAGTCCGGTGGCTATTATGTCGAACCAACCGTTTTTGATGCGGTCAAAAACGACATGACAATCGCCAAGGAAGAAATCTTTGGCCCGGTTTTGTCGGTGATTTCGGTCAAGGATTGGAAAGAGGCTGTTCAGACGGCAAATGATACGCCATATGGACTTGCCGCAGCCGTATGGACGCGCGATATCAACAAGGCGCATCTGGCCGCGAAAAAACTGCGTGCCGGTCTTGTCTGGGTCAATTGCTGGGACGGTGGATCCATCACCATGCCGTTTGGCGGTTACAAGCAATCGGGCACCGGTCGTGACCGTTCGCTGCATGCGATGGACAAATATTGTGAAATCAAGTCGACCTGGATTGCACTGGGCGACGCCTGAGGTTCGGAAAGGACAAGGGGACGAATTATGAGCAGTACCGGGGTTATTGATACCAAAGGCGGCGACAACGCTTTTACTGCGAAATCCGTGCATCAGAATACCAGCGAGCCGATGTATTCCGGCGCGCTGTCATTCATGCGCCGCAAATATACCCGTGATCTTACGGGCATTGATGTTGCGGTAACCGGTATTCCCTTTGATCTTGCAACGTCGAGCCGCCCTGGTACGCGCCTTGGCCCGCAGGGGGTGCGCCGTGCGTCGGTCAATCTTGCATGGGCACCACATTTTCCGTCCGGGCGCGATATCTTTGGGGAACTGGCCGTGATCGACTATGGCGATATGGTCATCGATCCCGGTTATCCGCATAAAATCCCGGAAATGATCGAGGATCACGCACGCGATATCGTCAGTTCCGGGGCAAAGATGTTGACGATCGGCGGTGATCATTTCATCAGCTATCCGATCCTGAAGGCCCATGCTGAAAAGTACGGCAAGGGGATTTCGCTTATTCAGTTCGACGCCCATTCCGACACTTGGGAAGACGATGGTGATCGGATCGATCACGGGACCATGTTCTGGCATGCGGCGAAGAACGGCATTGTCGATGCGTCGAAATCCATTCAGGTCGGTATCCGTACGCACAATGAATCGACCCACGGATACAACATCCTTTACGGGCCAGATGTGCAGGCGATGTCGATTGATCAGATCGTGGCCAAAATCAAGGACGTGGTGGGTGATAATCACGCCTATATCACCTTTGATATCGACGGGCTTGACCCGTGCTATGCACCGGGTACCGGCACGCCGGTTCTGGGCGGCCTGACCAGCCATCAGGCGGTTTCGATCCTGCGCGGTCTTGCGGGGGGTATCAATCTGATCGGCTCGGACGTGGTGGAAGTTTCCCCGCCTTATGATGTATCGGACATCACATCGCTTGCCGGTGCGACGATTGCTTGGGAAATGCTGAATATCCATGCGGTGAACCGAAAGCCGTAATAGCAAGATCACAAAGATTTCAAAGCGGGCCGGTATTTTAACAGTACCGGCCCTTTGCTTTTTACGGCTGCTGTGATGTTATTGCGCTTAATCAGTGTATTGGAGGAAAGACATGAAACCGGTTTCTATTTCGCTTTTGACGATTTGTGGCATTGATGAACTGCCAACCCATCAAACCCGGTCGGTTTCGCATGTGCTTTCGGTCCTTGATCCGGAAAGACCGGACCCCGATGCATTCGCGGCTTATGCCCCCCATGAACGTACCATTTTGCGGTTCCACGATATCATTGATGAACTGCCCGGTCAGATGGCTCCGATGGTCGCCCATGTCGAAGAGGTTCTCGCCTTTGGTGAGGGACTCAAAAACACCGTCGATGCCCGTAAGGACGGCCATTTGCTGGTGCATTGCCATATGGGCGTTTCACGTTCGACAGCAGCGATGCTGACGCTAATGGCGCAAACCCAGCCCGATGCAAACGAAGATGAACTTTTTGCAACCCTTCGTGCCATGCGTCCGATTGCCTGGCCAAATTCGCGGATGATTGCCTTTGCTGATAATCTGCTTGGTCGGGACGGTAAGCTGACGGCTGCCCTTAACCGGCATTATCGCTATCAGCTTGAACATGATGATCATTTCGAGGAATGGATGACATCACTTGGTCGTGCGCGTGAAGTGGCATTTGGAAGAGCTGCCTGAAGTTGCAGTATAATGCCCGGAAATCAGCCACTTTGTTCGCGAAGTGGCTTTTCCTTTGCCTGATGAATTGAATCGATTTAAAAACGTCGCGTCCCACAGCAAATGATAATGCCCGCAACCCGATTGCCGGGCGATATAAACGGAGAAACGCTATGAGCGCAAAAGCAGTTTGCCTTGGGGAATTGCTGATCGATTTTGTTCCGACCGTAACTGGCACCGGCCTTGCCGATGCGCCGGCATTTGCCAAGGCCGCAGGCGGTGCGCCGGGCAATGTGGCTGTGGGATTGCAGCGGCTTGGAATTGAAACGGGTTTTATCGGCAAGCTTGGCGATGATGCATTCGGTCATTTTCTGGTCGATACGCTCAAAGCCGACAATGTCGATACATCGGGCATTGTCCTGACCAAGGAAGCCCTGACGGGCCTTGCGTTTGTTTCATTGCGGGCCGATGGCGAACGTGAATTTTCTTTCTATCGCAGCCCGTCGGCCGACATGCTGTTGTCGCCGTCCGATCTGGATCAGGACATGCTGAGGGGATGCGCGCTGTTTCACTATGGCACGCTTTGCATGATCGACGATGATCCGCGCGCGGCGACGCTTGCTGCCATCGACATTGCACGTGAAAACGGCGCGATCATTTCATGTGATCCGAACCTGCGCCTGCCGCTTTGGCCCAGTGCGGATGCCGCCCGTGATATGCTGCGTCTTGCGATTACCAAGGCGGATATTGTGAAAATTTCTGACGACGAAGTCGCCTTTATCACCGGCAAGGATGATCTTGAAGCAGGCGTTCGTGAATTGTGGTGCGATCACTGGAAACTGATGATCGTGACGTCGGGCCCGAAAGGCAGCCGGTTCTTTACACCTGATTTCGAAGGTTCGGCCGATCCGTTCAAGGTCACGGCTGTCGACGCGACCGGAGCAGGGGACGGTTTTACTGCCGGCTTCCTGTCGCGTTTGTTGAAAGATCCGCAATTGCTGGAATCTGCGGAAAAGGTCGAGGCAGCATGCCGTTTTGCCAATGCGGTCGGGGCAATAACGGCCACCAAACGCGGTGCGATTGCTGCCCTCCCGACCGAAGCGCAGGTTTCGGAGTTTCTTTCTGCAAACGGATTAACCGGTTAATATCCGTGGTGATGGCAATCCTGTTCCCGCCGGATTGCCATCAAAATGTCCCACAAACTGTCCCACAAATGGTCGCATCGGCGTGTTAGTGTTTTGACATGACGTCGATATTGTTTGCTATCTGTTTGAAGCCGAGGGTGGAATGTCCACAGAAAATCTGACGATCTGTTGGGAAAAGCTTGATCGACTGGGCGCGGAAGTTTCCAAGAACCTTAATTTACGCAAAGCCTTTGCCGATGATCCGGCGCGGTTTGCGCGTTTCCAGGTCACGCAGGACGATCTGTTTATCGATTATTCGAAAAATCTGATCACCGATGATGTGATGGCCGCATTACGTGAATTGGCGGAAACTGCCAATGTTGAAAACTGGCGCGAACGGATGTTTGCCGGTGATCGGATCAATATCACCGAAAATCGCGCTGTTCTTCATACGGCACTTCGCAATCTGGATGGCAATCCGGTAATGGTCGATGGCAAGGACGTTATGCCCGATGTCAAGGACGTCTTGGTACGCATGAAACGCTTTGCCGCGCGTGTGCATACCGGCGACTGGAAAGGCCATACCGGCAAGGCGATCACCGATGTCGTTAATATCGGGATTGGCGGTTCCGACCTTGGCCCGGTCATGGTGAACGAGGCACTCCGTCCGTATCATATCGACGGTATTCGCTGCCATTTCGTTTCCAACGTCGATGGCGCGCATATCGTTGATACGCTCAAAGACCTTGATGCGGAAACGACGCTTTTCATCATTGCATCCAAGACCTTCACAACCGACGAAACCCTGACCAATGCCTATTCGGCGCGCGACTGGCTTGTTGGTTTGCTGAAAGACGAGGGCGCGGTTGCCAAGCATTTTGTCGCGGTATCGACTGCCTTGGACAAGGTTGCTGAATTCGGTATTGATACAAACAATGCGTTCGGTTTCTGGGACTGGGTCGGTGGGCGGTACAGCCTTTGGTCGGCTATCGGCTTGCCGATCATTCTGGCGGTTGGTTACGAGAAATTCGAAGAATTGCTGCGCGGTGCGCAGGCGATGGATAATCATTTTCGTTCAGCCCCGCTTGACCGGAATATTCCAGTGACGCTGGCATTGATCGGCGTCTGGTATCGCAATGTTCTGGGAGCCTCCAGTCAGGCAATCCTGCCTTATGACCAGCATCTTTCACGCCTGCCAGCCTATTTGCAGCAGGCCGATATGGAAAGTAATGGCAAGTCGGTTACCCGCGATGGCAAGCCGATCTATTACGAAACCGGCCCGATCATCTGGGGTGAACCGGGTACCAATGGCCAGCATGCCTTTTATCAGCTGATCCATCAGGGCACGGAACTGATCCCGGTTGATTTCATCGTTGCGGCGAATGCCCTGAATCCATTGGCAAACCATCATGACAAGTTGGTGGCGAATTGCTTTGCACAGGCCGAAGCCCTGATGCGCGGCAAGACCGAGGCCGAAGTACGTGACGAACTTGCCGGTGGCAATCTGACCCCGGCCGAGATTGATGTGCTGGCACCGCAAAAGATCTTTGCCGGGAACAAACCCAGCACAATGATCCTTTACAAGCAGCTTGATCCCTTTACGCTGGGACGTCTGGTTGCAATGTATGAACATAAAATCTTTGTTCAGGGGATTATCTGGAACGTCAATTCCTATGACCAGTGGGGTGTTGAGCTTGGCAAACAGCTTGCCAAGGAATTGCTGCCAATGGTTCAGGGGAATGAAACTGCCGATAGCCGTGACGCTTCAACCGCCGGTCTGATCCATCAGTTGCATGCCCTTCGGGGTTAATTTTGATCCGACAAATCTGTGGATTTATGGGGCGGTGTCAGCCTGACTGGCACCGCCCCTGATATTTGCTCGATGATCCCGACAACGGGCAGAGCAATATTTGACATCGTCCCAGCAATTACGCCATTTGCGCCTCCAGGCAAACGGTCGATTACAGGTCAGGCAGGTTTTGTGTGGCAGGTCTGATTTTGTCGGCCTTTGACCATTGGCATTTCGGCGCATCCCAAATTACCCGATCAGTGTCTCGATCATGGCATGGGCCGCGCATTTTCCGCTGCGCCATGCGGCTTCCACCCTTGCACCAAGACACCAATCGCCCGCGGCAATGACGCGCCCGTTCATGCCGCTAAGATGACTTTTTCCAAGCGATTTGATCGTGCGGGCATATCGCCAGCGATGCGTGTTTACGGACACCACATCGGGAAGTTTTGCACCGCTAGCTTTATGCAGTTTTTCAAGCAGAAGGAATGCGATGCGTTCCTTGTCTTCTTCCAGGTGATCACGTGACCATTCCGGACTTGCGTGCAGAACCCAAAGATCAGGTGAAGGTCGATGGATCAGATCACGGTGATCGCCATTGCGTGCCGCCCAGCTGATCGCAGGATCGGGATGGATCATGGCATCAAATGCCGTGGGCAACGGTTTGGCAAATGCAATCATTGCTGCCCAGCACGGTGCCATTTCCACATCCGCAATGGGATCAAATCTTGGGGCAAGTGGTTGCAGAAGCTCTGCGGTTTGCGGGGCAGGGGCGGTAACAATCACACCGTCAAATGGCCCGAATTCACCATCCAGATCGTCATGCAGGATAAAGCTGCGTGGTCCGGCGGTTTCGATACAGGTAATACGGTGTTCTTTGCGGATTTCAAACGGATCAAGCAGCGGGGTGATCAGTTTGTTCATTTGCGGTGACCCCTGATACCAGATATCTGCGGCCGTATTTGTACGTTTCAAAGCCGATGCCGGTGCCCCTGCGGTTGCGTTTTCACCACGAAGGAGATGTGGTTGCCATTTCCGAACGGATTTTTGATGTTCGGCCTGTTGCAGGAATGATTGAAATTCCGGATGCAGCGCCGTGACATATTGGGCGCCATGATTGAAATTGCCCAATTCGGTACGACGTGTTGCAAGTCGCCCTCCGGCACCACGGCTTTTTTCAAAAACCGTTACGCAAAAGCCGACTGCATGAAGTGTGGCCGCCGCCCGAAGGCCGGCCATTCCCGCACCGATCACGGCAATATTCATTGGGGCCATTTTGTTGTTCCTGTTCGAACCTTGTGAACCTTTTCCTCCTTACGTCAGAAGTCGTTGTTTGGAGCATCAACACCCCGAAGATATTTATGAAACTGTCATCGTCAGGTCATTAAACCGTTACGCATTGTCCGCAGTTTGTCTGCCACGGTTCATCCAGTTTTCAGGGGGAAATATGCGTTATTCTTTGATGGCCACGGTGGCATTTTCGGTTATGCTCGGTGCCTGCGGCACCACGACAACGTCAAAAAACATGGTAATGGCCGTTGATACGGCGTCGCCTGCCGCCAAGCCGCTTTCAATCGTGCCGATGGGCGACTATCGCACCGGCATGTTTGACGAAGGGGCCGCGGAAATTCCGGCTTTTGACCCGGTGACCAAACGCATATTCGTGGTCAATGGTGGCGACAAGTCGATTGATATTCTTGATATGTCGGACCCTGAAACACTTGCAAAAATCGGTTCGGTCAAGCTTTCGACATGGGGTAAGGCGGCAAACAGCGTTGCCGTTCATGGCAATATTGTCGCAGCGGCTGTCGAGAATGACGACAAACAGGCACCGGGCAAGGCCGTGTTCTTTAACACGGATGGTGATTTCATTGCGGCTGTAACTGTCGGTGCATTGCCCGACATGATCAAATTTACTCCGGATGGCAAGCACGTTCTGGTCGCGAACGAAGGCGAGCCGAACGATGCATTTGACAACGACCCGGAAGGCAGTGTTTCGATTATCCCGGTATCGGGAAATCTCACCGATCTGTCAGATGCCGATGTTCGCACGGTAAACTTTGGCTTCCTGAATGATGTGGACCTGCCTTATGGCATGCGGACATCAAACCCGGGAACGTCGACTGTGGCACAGGATGTCGAGCCGGAATATATCGCCGTCTCGAAAGACAGCAAAACGGCTTATGTTTCACTTCAGGAAAACAATGCGGTGGCGATCATTGATATTGAAACCGCAAACGTTGTCCGGGTTGCCGGTCTTGGTTTCAAGGACCATTCGGTCAACGCATTTGATGCCAGCGACAAGGACGGCAAAATCAACATCCGTACATGGCCTGTGATGGGCATGTATATGCCAGACACGATCGATGCTATCGAAATCGGCGGCAAAACCTGGGTCCTGACGGCAAACGAAGGCGACTCACGCGACTATGACGGCTACAGCGAAGAAACCCGCGTCGGAAAACTGACCCTTGATCCGGTCGCCTTCCCGAATGCCGCAACCCTGCAAAAAGATGAAAACCTCGGTCGCTTGAAAACGACCACTGCGCAGGGCGATACGGATGGTGATGGCGATTTCGATGTGATCTACAGCTATGGGGCACGTTCGTTTTCGGTCCTGAATGCGAATGGCGACATGGTCTTTGACAGTGGCGACAAGTTCGAACAGTTCATGGCGGCCAATTACGAGAGAGTTTTCAACGCATCGAACACTGAAAACTATAGCCGCGATAACCGTTCGGATGACAAGGGTCCGGAACCCGAAGGTCTGGCAACCGGCTACGTTAATGGCACACCTTATGCCTTTATCGGTCTGGAACGTCAGGGCGGATTTATGGTCTATGATCTGACCAATCCGACTAATCCGCAATTTGTCACCTATCATTCAGATCGTCGTTTTTCCGGCAATCCGGAAGCAGACACCGCAGGTGAACTTGCCCCGGAAGGTATGCTGTTTGTCGAAGCAAAGGATAGCCCCACCGGCAATGCCATGCTGATCGTGGCAAGCGAAGTATCGGGCAGTACAAAAGTTTATGACCTGAAATAGGTTTTTAAGCTGCTGTATATAAAGAGATTTCACCTGAAAAGCCGGGGATTTTGTCCTCGGCTTTTTCAATTATGTCCGGTGCTTGGTAAAATGGTTCAATCCTGTAACGTTATGCACTAAACTCCGCGCCACGGTCCGGTTCCGGGCTTGTCGACCGAAGGGAGGCGGAGACTGAGTACGCGACGTGAACCCCATATTCTGGTTGTCGATGACGATCAGGAAATCCAGAAGCTCCTGAAAAAATTCCTGCTCCAGCACGGGTTTCGTATCACCACCGTTTCCGACGGGGCGGAGATGCATCGTGCGCTTCGTGACTGGAATATCGATCTGGTGATCCTTGATATCATGTTGCCCGGCGAGGATGGTTTTGCGCTCTGCCGTGATGTGCGCCGCAATTCCAAGGTGCCGATTGTCATGCTGACTGCGGTGGGCGAGGATACAGATCGTATTCTTGGTCTTGAACTGGGTGCAGATGACTATCTGACCAAGCCGTTCAATCCGCGTGAATTGCTGGCCCGTATTCGTGCCGTTTTCCGCCGTTTTGAAACTGGTACCGTGACACAGGTCCATCACGAAGAAACCAAAACCCAGAAAATCCTGTTTGCCGACTGGACGCTCGATATCGGATCACGTGAATTGCGCGATATTGATGATGTGGCGGTGCATTTGTCGACCGGGGAATTTTCGCTGTTGCTGGCGCTGGTCAAGCATAACAAGCGTGCGCTTTCGCGTGAACAGCTTGTTGATATAGTACGCGGGCAAAGCTCTATCCCGTTTGACCGCAGTATCGATATCCAGATCAGTCGCCTGCGCCGGAAAATTGAAAAAGATGCCAAAAACCCCAAACTGATTAAAACGGTGCGCGGGATCGGCTATCAGTTCTGTGCCGATACGAGGACCGTCTAGGAATTCGATCCATGACAGATCAGATTGGTGCGTTTTCCGAATATATGCGGCGGTTCAAGCCCCGCACGCTGGGCGGACGCATCTTTATGATCATGATGGTCGGCGGTGTCATCATCGCGGGCATCAGTTCAATCGCATCGAAATACATCATCGAACGGAGCGAGCGGATCAGCCGAGCCTATACTCTGGGCTTTACCATTCGCGAATTGATCCTGATTGCCGAAAGTCCGGAGTTACAGGGAAATATCGTTGATATAGCCGCGCGTGATGGGCTTTCTGTTCGTGTTCTGCCATCTGACGATATCGGTACCATTCTTCTGTTTTCGCGCCCGGCACAACATATCGCAATGCCCGCACGTCTGGCCGATACGGGCTGGCCGACATCGGTAAAGGTCCATTTTCGGCGCGGGCGTCTTGGCGCGGAACAGCGCCACCTGATTGAAACCGCCGAAAATCCCAGTCTGTTTTTTGCCGGCCTATCGCGCGAAATAGCGCGTCAGGGACTTGAGGCTCGCGTTGAAATCATGTTGCCATCCGGCATGCGAATGCTGTTGTCTCATCCGGTGCTGTGGTCCGACTATGCATCGCCATCCATGGTTTTTCTGATCTTTCTGGTCGGGGTTGTTGCCGTGTTGGCGGTGTTTGCCGCTTTGGCCGATCTTCTGGCCGGTCCCTTCAAGAATTTGACCGAGGCGATCATTCGCCAGGGGGATGAAGTTGAAGGCCCCCCGGTGGAGGAGCGCGGCCCGACCGAAGCCCGGTCAATGGCCGCAGCATATAATGGATTGCGAGAACGGATTTCACGGATGCTGGGTGACAGAACCCGTATGCTGGCCGCAATTTCACACGATTTGCGCACGCCCAGCACGCGCCTGCGTCTGCGTGCAGAATTTATCGAAAATGAAGAATTGCGTGAAACCGTGTTGCGCGATCTTGACGAAATGGACGGGCTTCTCAACGATGCACTCGATTTCCTTGGTGACTGGATTAGCAAGGAAGAAGAGCGCACAGTTGACTTCACATCGGTTCTCGAAGCGATTTGTGACGATTATGCCGATCTTGGCCGTCCGGTAAGTTTCGAGGGACCGCAGCCGCTTCGTTTCAGTTCGGTTCACACCGTATTTGGCGGCGGGGACGAGGCGCATTCGTTTGGTGACAAGCGCAGCATCCGTCTGACCTGCCGGCCCGGAACATTAAAACGTGCCTTCACCAATCTGATCGAGAATGCGCTGAAATACGGTTACCGTGCCTATGTCAGTCTGGATGCGACGGCCGATACGGTGCTGGTGTCCATTCGGGACGAAGGACCGGGCATCGCCGCGGAACATCAGGAGGATGTCTTTCTGCCGTTCTTCCGTGTCGAAGGATCACGCGCACGCACCACCGGTGGCAGCGGCCTTGGTCTGTCGATTGTGAAAACGGTCATCGATGCCCATGATGGGACGATACGATTACGCAATTTGCCCCGACGCGGGTTGGAAGTCACGATTGCTTTGCCGCGGCGCGTCGACAAAGGTTGAAAGCAAAACGACCCGGGAATTCCGGGCCGTTTTGTTC
>TARA_R100000049_G_C1957544_1_pt1 | contig 28259 bp, 13 predicted proteins | sample TARA_R100000049 | Tara Oceans TARA_R100000049 (sample SAMEA2619992) | marine metagenome | biome: marine biome (ENVO:00000447); feature: mesopelagic zone (ENVO:00000213) & marine oxygen minimum zone (ENVO:01000065); material: "saline water (ENVO:00002010), including plankton... | reverse complement strand
GAGTCGAGGAAGGCCATGAAATTGCTGGATCGCATTGAGCGTCATTTGAAAGAATCGCACATGTCGGCGACACGGTTCGGTCGTCGGGCGGTTGGCGATCCGCGCTTCGTGCTTGACCTACGAGCTGGTCGCAGGCCGCGTAGAAGGACTATCGAGAAGGTGGAGTATTACCTGAAAACAAGAAATCCGCTTCAATAGTTCTTCGAAATTCACGAAATTCTCATGGGTTTGTCGCAACCTGCCTTGGCGCGAGCTCTGCGGTCCGATACCGTCTGGCTCATTCAGGGTTTCTCCGTCCGGTTGCATTTCGCAAGCTTGGCCTGCTTCCGCACCGGTTCGCAGGAGCCCGTTACCTTTACGGGCTTCTGGGGGCTGCATGGAAATTACCGAATGGCTTGGCCATGGGCTGATCTACTTCTTCACGGAAATCCCGCTCATCGGCGATGCGATGGCGGCATTTCTGGCGATTGTGCTGATCGGAACAGCCTTCGCGATCGCGTACCGTTACAAGCGGCAATATCATGCCCCTCTTGCTGATGCGATCGACGCCCGCGTTCGCCTGCTCGACGAGATAACCGGCGGCAGCACTGCCGATGTCGATCAGGCGCGCCTCGAGTTCGCGCGCCGCTTCAATGATATCGACGCCCAGATGATGGAGGCGAATGACGCTGAGGCGCTTCCGCTTCGCAGAACCTGGGAGGAATATCGTGAAACGATCGTCGATCCCTCTGCCGATGTTCTCCAGAACTCCGCTCGTCCTGAACACTTCTTCGTCAATCTTGGCGACCGTCATCGCGGGCTGAACTGGTTTGCGAATATTTTCATCGCCATCGGCCTGTTGATCACCTTCCTGGGGATCATCGCAGCTCTCTCGACACTCGACTTCAGCGGCGGTGTCGATGCGATGCAGGAGCGGCTCAATGATCTCATGAAGGTAGCGGGAGCGAAGTTCTGGGCCTCTGTGGGGGGCATCGTGGCTTCCATCGTGCTTCGCTCTTACGATTACCGCTTCGGCAAGCGCATCAATGATGGGCTGTCCATACTGTGTGACAAACTCGAGCATGGAATGGCCTATCTGCCGCCGCAACGGATCGCGAGCGATCAGCTGGCACAGCTCAAAGAGCAGACTCCGGCACTCCGCACCTTTTCCGAACAGCTTGCTGCCGCCCTCGACGGAGCCTTGGAAAAGCAGATGGCGCCCATGATCACGCACCTGGGGTCGATCCAACAGGGCATCGACAAGATCAGCGGTGGCGGGGGTGAAGCCGTCCGCGACGCGATCGCTTCAAGTGCCGGTGCTGAGATGGCGGGCCTCGCAGATGCCATTGGCGCAATGACCGTCTCGATGGCCACGATGTCCGAACGTATCGAAAAACAGACCGGCGAAGCTGACCGCCAGATCGAGGAAGCTGTCAGGCGCTTTGGCCAGGCGTCGGAAGAGATGCGGTCGGCATTTGGCGAGCTCAATCGCAATTTCGGCGTCGTAGCCGACCGCATGCGCGAAGAAAACGAGCAGGCAAGCGAGCTTGCCAGACAGCGGATGGACGAATTGCTGAGCAATCTTGGCAATACGCTCGACGAGATGAAATCCGGTCTCGCCTCTGCAGCCAGTCAGATGGGTGAGGCCTCGGCACAGGCAGCAAATGACGCCGCCAGGATCGGCCAGGAGGCAATGGAAAAGTCGTTTTCCGAGTTCGTTGAGCGGTTCAACCAGACCGGCGGCCCGCTGGTAGGCAGCATGAAAGACGCGGGCGATGCTATCTCTTCGTCTGCGGACCGTCTCTCGACCGCACAAAGTGCTATCGGAGATCACGCGCGAGCGATCGAGCAAGTCGCCGCTCGCTCGAGCGATCTGGCGACGGCGTTCGGAACGGTTGCCAACGACGTTGAGGCGGCAACCGCGCCTGTACGCCAGTCGGCAGTCTCGATAGCCGAAGCAGTCAAATCGGTTGAGACCATCGTTTCCCGAAATGCGCAGTCATCCGAGAGCGCTCGTGACGAAATGCGCCAGCTTGCGGCAGCGCTGAGCGAGACCGCGAGTGCGGCCTCCTCCGCATGGTCGGAATATCGTGCTCGCTTCGAGGATGTGGACCGCGCTCTTGGTGACGCAATCGAGAAGATCTCGGATGCTGCCGGCAACCATGCGTCGAACCTCAACGAACGTGTCGGCCAGATCGATAAGGCTCTGGGCGATGGTGTGGCGCAGCTCGCCGGCGCACTCGAACCGCTCACGACCCTGCGGGATACCGTCGAGGAACTTGCCGGCATCCTTGCAAACCAGAACAGGGAAGCCGCTGAATAATGGAAGGCGTGGTTCGCCGGAAGCCGCCTGAAGAGGGCGAAAGCTATTTCATGTCCATGACGGACATGATGGTCGGCCTGCTTCTTATTTTCATTATTTTGTTAGCCTACTTTGCCCTCAATCTGCAGACCAAGACCGAAGAGCTGACCGGCGCAAACAGGACCCGCTCCGAGATCCTCAACGATCTGCAGCAGTCCTTGAAAGACCGTGGGCTCCAGGTAGAAATCGACACAAAGACCGGAGTTCTGAGGCTCCCCGACGATGTCCTGTTCGACAAAGGCCAATGGGAACTGACGGAGAGGGGGCAGGCCGCCATCAGCAAAGTTGCCAGCGCCATGGTTGAGGTCTTGCCGTGTTATACCGCCTCCGATCTTTGCGAAGGCGAACGCTCGCCGCATTTGATCGATGCTGTCTTTGTCGAGGGGCACACGGACTCCGACGTCATGTCTGGTGGCATGAACAACTATGGACTTTCGGTGCGCCGGGCAGAGACGACCTTCACCATGCTCCAGCGCAACCAACCGGCCCTGCGCGGTTTTCTCAATAGACCGGCGGGAGAAGACGGCTCGGCACCGATCCTGAGTCTGAGCGGCTACGGTCCCGACCGTCCCGTGGATCGTGGAGATTCCGAAGAAGCCAAGAAGCGTAATCGTCGGATCGACTTGCGCTTTCTGATGACGACGCCAAGCGCCGGCCTCGACCGCGATATTTTGAGGCAGGAGCAATGAGTTCGCTGCGGTCTGCAATCGCGAGAATGGAGGCCCTGGCATCGGCTGGACTGGCTAAACCTCCGACGACACAGCCTGAGTTGCAGCGACAATTGGCAAAGCTCGATGCATGTGTGGGCGGAGCAGAGCCCGTCATTGAGCTTAAGCCATTCCTGCGAGGAGCGGCCGATACCGGCGCAAACGGGTTACCGCGGTTTCAGCTCAACAGGGTCCTGCGCGGCGCATGGTGCGACCCGGAGTTCGATGAGCTGGGCGTGGCGGCGCTCGAACGGGCCGATGTCGATCATCGGCGCAGTTCCGACCAGGCCGTGATCGATGGCTACCTTACCTATTTCCCGATAGGCCGCTCGATCATGCCAAAGCTAGCAGAAGCTGCATCCCGCGCTGCCGTTCGGCATGACTGGGCATGGCGCGAGCGCGGCGCACGGTGGGATCTGTTCGAGCCGCAGATGGGACCAGCCAAAGTGGCGCGCGATTTTGTTACGCGTGATGCAGACGGCATTTTCCATTTGATGCGCGAGACAGGTCTTGGCGCAAACCTTGCGGCGAGCGGGTTTGGTCAGGCAACTTTCGCCGAGACCTGCAAGGCAACCGCACAGCTTCAGCCGGCAGAAGCAGTCGGCCCGCAGCGCAGTATCCTGCGTATGTTTGATACAGAAGCGCAGGCGGGACAGTTGGAACTGGTTGTCCGCGCCCTGCTAGAACCCTGGATCAGGACCAAACCCGAACCCGAGCATCGAAAGGCAATTTCCGAGTTTCTGCTCGATCAGGTGGGTGATCCGCGTCTCCAGCGTACCCGGTGGGACAGGATCGTACGATCGCTCGCTGAGTCGATCGGTGAAGAGCGTGCGCGCGAGGTCACTCAGGTGTTCAAGCGCTGGCTTACCGAAGTCGCCATGCGCGAGTTCTTCCGCGCCATCGCGAAGACCACGGATCGGCCTGATCAGTGGAAGCAACGCGAAGCGTTTTGGATTGCATACCTTGATGAAGGATTGGTCACCGACGCATGGCCCGCGCTGGGATCACGCGCGAAATATCAAATCGATTCTCTTATTCGCCAGAGTGGCGAACGACCAGAATACGGTCAAATTCGAGGAGGTCCCTCCCAGTCTTCATCCATCATCATGCAGATAGGCGATCTGCGCATATCGGAATGGAGCGATAACGGATCCTGCCGCTTCTGGAGCGACACCGATCCCGGAGCTCCGAAACTCTACGCAAAGATCTACGACGGCGGGAAGCTGCGGACCACCAGCGGACGGTCGGATTTCGAGTATGAGTCCCATGTCCCAGCGAGTCCTGGATGGGAAGGCAAGTTCGCCGGTATCATCCATCGCCGGACATCAATCGCGCATCCCCGTTTCGGGAGAGGCCGGGGCCGCAACTGGAATGATCGATGGTAACGACCAAGTTCATTGCCACACAGAACGAGGACGGCGGTGAGACGATTGCGCTTCTCCGCGAGCAGCCAGGCGGGCTTTTCCGGCGAGCATCAAGCGAAATTGTGCCGGTCTCGGAGTGGCCAAGAGCAGCCCCTGAAGCTGGTCAGGCCTCTCTGGCGCTGGCTCGAGCTCTCGATAACGATGGTCAGATCAGCGAGGAGGCGGAAGGCATAGTCCTTCCACCGCAGATCGTTGCCCGGCTCGATGAGGCCGACGCATTCGCCATCGGTCTTCCTCCGGCTACATCCATAACCCTTCAGCTCAACTCGGGAGGTTCGCTCGCTGAAGGAACAATCAAAGTCGATACGAAATGGGTCCGCCGCGGTGGTCTGCCGGTTCGAGCCGACATCGCTGGCGCGCGTCTGCGAGAGGGCGGGCGTGTCGGACGAATTCCCGAGCCGATCTATTCGGCCTTCCAGGCCGCACTTGCAGTCAATGCGGCTGACGATCCCGATCAGCGCCGTGCTGCCTTTGCCGAGCTTCGTTCGACGCTCGGAGATGACATCGGCACCGGCGTCGAGGCGGATGGCTTTCTCGAGCGTGTCCGGATTGCCTATGCCGCCAATTTTTCACTCAACGCAAAGACCGACCATGGACGTTTCGACTTCGACCCCGTCCTCTTCTCGAGAAACGTAAGCGAGAGCGCTGAGGGTGACCTGGTCGACGAAGAAGAAGCGTCGCTGCTTACCCCGCAGGACAATCAGCATTTTCAGCGCAGGTTCCGGGGTCAGGACGGCGGGCGGCGAAGCTATCTGCTTTCCGACGGAACGCTCCTTTTTCTTGACCCGATGCTGGGCAAGGCCCTCGACATCGTGCGCGCAAAGCAGGTGGGCACCTCACAGGAAAAGCGCGAATTCCTGCGTTCGCCGCAACGTATCCTGCGTGAGGAGCTCAAGCTTGACGCGGCAGGCGATGACGAGGCAGCTGATCGTCTCTTCATCGAGACACAGCAGTTTTCCGAGCGGGTCAGCGGGATCGAGGTCTGGCAAAAGCCGGTCCTACCCTGGATCAAACCCAAGCCGAACAGCTGGCTGCCCGAAGGGTTTGGATTGCGGATCGGGGATCCGCCCGACGCGCGTCATGTCGAGTTGGCTCCAGGTGAAGCTGAAACGATCGCAAGCGAAGTCGAGACAGCGATTGACACAGGCAAGGAAACGATCGCCTGGCGCGACGAAAGCATCCCCGCGACGCCTGCAACCCTGCAGGCCGCGCGAGCAATTGCAGACCTTGAACGTGAGATCGCTGATGAGGTCGAGGGACGCGCCTCGGACAGAACCGAACGCGAGAGCGTCGATATCTTCTTCCTTCAGGTCGGAGAGAATTTCGAGCAGCTGGACTATGCGCGGCTGCCTCGTCCCGACGCTGAACTGCAGGATTTCGATGTTCCCGAGCTCCCCAAGGGACTGAGATCGGAACCCAAGCCTCACCAAGTGCAGGCGTTCGCCTGGTTTGCCGAGGCCTGGGAGCGTCGCATGCCGGGTGTCTTGCTCGCCGACGATATGGGGCTCGGAAAGACCTTCCAGGCGCTCATGTTCCTGCTCTGGCTGCGCAGCAAAACGCCTCACCCGAAGCCCGTCTTGATTGTCGCGCCCACAGGTCTTCTTCGGAATTGGCAAGCCGAGCTCTCGCAGCACATCGAGGCAGAGCTCATGGGGCCTGTTGTCGAAGCGTTTGGCGCCAACCTGCGCAATTTCCGTCTCGAGGCTGGGAGCGACATTCGCGGGGGAACCTCGCGTCTCGACGTGTCCGAATGGAATGACGCCGGGATCGTCCTGACGACCTACGAAACAATGCGCGATTATCACATGAGCTTCGCGCGCATTCCGTTCGCTGCAATCGTCTACGATGAAATCCAGAAGCTCAAGAATCCTGCCAGCCAGATGACGCGCGCTGCAAAGGCGCTGAACGGCACAATCCAGATCGCTATGACGGGCACACCGGTCGAGAACCGGCTGCAGGACCTGTGGTCGATTGCCGATACGGTCTATCCCGGCTTTCTCGGCTCGAGCCGGGAATACGAGAGCAGTTTCCCTGCGAACGATCTCGAGCGCCTTGGCGATCTTCAGCACCGTCTGATCGAGCGCGACAAAGAGCTTCCACCTTTCATGCTGCGTCGGATGAAGGACGAAATCCTTACCGGGCTGCCGGAGAAGAAGGCCCGCAAATATCCGGTTGAGATGCCGGCTGCACAAGCGCAGGCCTACGACCTCGTGCTGGCCAGAGCGCGAGCGCTACGGGAAAGTGGCGAACAGGGTGCGATGCTCAAAGTGCTGCATATGCTGCGCGGTACATCGCTCCACCCGTTGCCGCCGCGCGGAATTTCGAACATCGACGAATACATCGGGCAATCTGCACGCCTGAAGAAGACCTTTGAAATCCTTGAGGAGGTCAAGCAGCGCGGCGAAAAGGCTCTGCTATTCTGCGAAGATCTAGAGATGCAGGCCTTCCTCGCGATGGCAATTCAGGAGCGCTTTGCGCTCGAGCGCCGCCCGATGTGCATCAGCGGGAAGGTTGCGGGCCATAAGCGCCAGGAGATGGTGACTGCCTTTCAGAGTTCGCCGGCCTCATTCGACGTTCTCATCCTGTCTCCCAAGGCTGGCGGCGTGGGGCTCACGATCACTGCTGCGAACAATGTGATCCATCTGTCCCGCTGGTGGAATCCGGCAGTTGAAGATCAGGCGACGGACCGCGCCTATCGGATCGGTCAGACCAGGCCAGTGACCATTCACATCCCGATGGCTGTCCATCCGGACGAAGCGATCGGACCTTCAAGCTTCGACCAGCGTCTCGACGCCCTAATGGAACGCAAGCGTTCGCTGAGCCGGGGACTGCTCATGCCGCCGGAGAGCGATCGCGATGTAGAAGACCTGCTTTCCGATGTGCTCGACGGGCGCCCTACAGAGAACCGTGATCGAAGTAGTGCGTATGCCGCCGCAGGGCAGGTGGACAAGGATGTTCAGGACACCGATTACAGCGCCAGTATTCGACAAGCAGAACCGCCTTCCTCTCCAGTCGCACAGCCGGAGATCGAAGAGCCGACGGGAGACGAGGAGAGTGCTCGCTCCCGCGAACCCGCGAGCGACAACACAACGAATTCCGCAAACCCTGATCCGGCTCCGGAGCACGCGGCAGAAGCAAGATTAGAAGGAGCGGCGCGCACGCAGCCTCACTCTGAACCTGGCGAGGCAGCCTCGAGCAATGCCGAGAGCAAGAACCGGCGCCCCATTCTCTCCGTGCGTACTCCAGTCGAGGCGGCTGAAGCGCGCGTTCCCTTCGTTCAGCGGGTCGTGTTTGAACAATATGGACAACGCGACTGGACGATTTTCGAGCAGTATGCGCGCGACGCGCGAATTGAGCGGCTCGAAATCCAGGATCCCTATTGTTGCGCTGACGAGCAGGCTCGTGGGCGCCTCATCAATTTCATCGGTCGCTTTGAACAGCTCGCTTCGGAAATCGCGGCCGTGCAAATTGTGACATTCGACGCCGATTCCGTGCAGACGCGTGACCCTGAAAGCACGCGTGACCAGCGCCAGGACCTTGAAGATCGGTGGAACCGTATGCTGGCCTCCGTCCCCCTCCACCTCGCACAGAAATCACGGCGCTCGGGCGGCGACCTGCATGACCGTTTCGTGAGGGCGAAACTGGAAAATGGTGATACCGTCATCTGGGATCTTGGACGGGGTATCGACGGTGTCATGAACGCGCGCTGGTCATGCGTTGTGAATGCTTTTTACGAGGGCTCGATTTCCACCTCTCGGGCAATGCACTGAAAAACCTGACCTTCATCATTGATTATGAAGTAACGTTCAGAGATGTTGAGGTAAGTGAGGGTGTTGTCTGGCATCCGTGACTGCGAAAGGTGCCGGGGGTGAGTGCGGGGATGGAAGGACGCGATTTCAAATCTGAAATCGACGCGGCGCAAAACGACCCGGTTCGGCTGCGCAAGATTGCCGATGACATTCACGCTTGCGGCGGTTCGCGTATCCTGATGATACGCGCGATCCAGCTGGCCAGGGCAGCAGATAGCGGACCTCATCCATTGGGCAAGACTTGCGGGGACCTTGGCCTACCGCGCCCCACCGGACTGCCGCTTTATCGCTACAAGCTCACACCGGGAGTTTTTCAGCGGATCGAGGCGAAGCTCTCTGCCAATCTCGCATCGGATTTGCTGCGACCGTCACTAGCTCCAGCTTTCGTTATGTGGGCGGCAGACTGGTTTCGGCGTTCCTACCAGGGCGGCATGCAGCGCTGGGCCGATATCGAAGCGGTTTTGGGGCTCCAGCTCCCACAGTCGGAATGGCGGGCACTTGCAGACCGCGGTTTCGAAGCCTGGGGCGTTGAACCTCTTATCACTGCACACGGAAATCAGCGTCTCTCCAATCTCGCGCGGCATGGGGGCTTTCCTGCGGCGGCAATCGCAGGCGGTGCGAGCTGGCCGCGTCGCTTCCTAGAGCGGGCAGTCGGTGAGCTTCTCGGGGCAGACATTCAAGACATCGCTACCGCTGTTTCAATCTGCGAACGCAACGAATATTTGCTTCCCTCAATCTGGCGCAGCCCGGAAATGCACGCAATCTGCGGGGAACTTGCCCTCAAGATCGTCGAGCTTCGTGCATTCATCGACAAGGAAGTGCCAGTTGACGGTCGCCCTTATTCGGCCCGGCTGGACCACGCTTACGAAGACTGGCGCGATGAACTGCCAATGACGCTCGACGGAGCTGCTGCGGGCCTCATCGATACGCTCCTTGAAGCCAGAAAGCTGACCGGAACAGGGAGCATCCGGGTCGGACGATTGATGCGTTCGCAGGATGGTGAATGGCGCGAAAGTCTGGATTTCCATCTCGAAGGTCGCTGGGACGACAAGGATCGTGTGCTGTCCGCAGGTGAATATGTCCGGGTGTTCCTTCAGCCCTCGGGTGCCTTGGCGGACCGTATCTCCGGTCGGCTGGCTTACCTGGAGGTTGAATCAGGCAATTGCTGGATCGCGCGCGCTATGCGCAGCGAAGCTGCGATCGATTTTCCCTTGGACCTCTCCGTCACCGCCGAATTCCATGCGCGCGGCGAAAGACTCGCTCAAAGTTTTGTCCTGCCGGGTGGTAAAGCGGTTGGGGATGGACTGCGGATATTCGAGCGGCGGACCGGAGACACGGAGCTAGGCACGTTTTCCCTTATCGGTCAGGGGTCGGGTGGTTATCGCGCCGAACCAGTCTTTGTTGATGTTCCGCAGGATTGGATGCTTCGCGGCGAGGACAGCAATACAGAGGTCGAAGCCGAGGACTTTGCCTTTGCACCTGGTCGTTCGCTCTACCGCTGTGCTGGCCAGATCATCGCGGAGAAGCCCAATGGCGACGCATTTCTGGTGCGGACGGGGCAGAGTGCAGATCGTAAGGATCGCCTCACCATAGTCGCCCAAGAGGCGATCGGTGTGCAGGCACCCGGCGGCGAACGTTTGATCAAACATCCGCTACATGCAGAAGTCGAAGACGGGGTTTCCCGGCGCACTGCAACGCGGGGAGAGGTCGGCTGGCGGTTTGCAGGGGAAAACACTTGGCGCGATGATCTTATCAACGCGGGCCCTGGACACTGTGAGTTCGCCTGGCTCGATGGAACTACCAGGCATGTTCGGGACCGGACGAGTGCACTGGTTCTGCCGGCTGAATTCGCACTCAGCCAGCGGATCAATGCGGCCCATGCGGAAATCGTTTTGGAAGGTTGGACCGGAGAAGCGGTGCTCAGCGATGAGACGCCGATTGCGGACCATCGCTGGCGGGTGCGGATTGATTCGCCCCGCCGCGCACTGATCGGCTTACGCCTCACCCCCAAACATGGCGCCACTTTCGACCTAAATGTGCCTTTGCGATCGAAAGAATGGCTGACCACCTGGGATGGTGAACTTCTCAGGCGCGATGCTGTCCTGGGCCTCGCCGATCTTCGTGACACCGTTGCCCGCGCGCCGGGCCGTGCGATGCTGATGGGCGAAGTCGCCCATCACGCTGGAGCGTCGCTTGAGGCGAGTTGGAAGGTCGATATCGAACTGGGGCTGTCGGCACTGCGGAACGATATCGCCGCCTTGATGCGGCCGCTCGGCATCGATGCCCAGGTCCGGCTCGACTTCCACAACGGCAGCAATGACAACTGGTACGTTACGGAATTCGGCAATTCTCTTGAGTGGGAACCTTCGGGAGGGCTGCGTCCGAAAACGGCTATTGTCGGCGAGGATGTCCGCGTTGGCGGCCGCTTTCTTGGTGCTCCCGAGAAAGAGGTGGATTTCGGTCCGTTTGACGGATTGCTTGGCGGCCTCGGAGGGCAATTGATTCAACTGCCACGATTGCGCGGTCCATGGCTCGTCTATCTGCGGGAAGGTGCTCGCGTCCTCACGCGGCCAAAGTTTATCGACGGCGATCCGGTTCACGACGTGCCGCAACACAGGCTCGGCCGGGCCATGGCACAGCCTCTTTTGCAAGCGCGCGAGGATCTCGTGAGGCTGGCGGAGGAACTCGCTGCCGAGCCCATGTCTTCCGAAGCGACCCAGACCATTCGTGCAGTCATGGACTTGGCGCTGTCGCTCAATGGCTTGCCTCCGCAAACCTTCGAAATCTTCAGCAAGTTTGAGATTGCCGGTCCGCTTGCGCCGCTCCTTCTTTATCGCTGCGAGGAGCAACACCTCTCGACGATCCTCGAGCTGTTTGATGGCCTGTGCTCAAGCTGGTCCCTTTTGCCGATCAAGGCCTGGGACACTGCCTTTCAGGCTCAAGGTAATTATCTGGTCAGCCGGCTCGATGACCCTCAGTGGGCGTTGGCAAACATCACAGAACGTCAGAACGAGATCGCGGCGCGTGCGCCGCAGCTTGCACCCCTCATTTGCCGGGACTTCTCGCCGTTGAGCTGGGAAGAGCTTCGCAACCACTTCACGAGCCATACAAGCGAGGGCATCAATATGGATGCCGGCGGCTTCAACCCTTTTCGGCCTGCTTACAGCGAGCTACTGCCAAGAGAGAACTTCGTCGAAGCGCTGATGCGGGTCTTCGATGCTCCTTTCGCCGCTGCTCTGTCCGCTACCGGACGTGCTTCTCTTGAGAAGGAGCAGGTCCTGACCGTCAAGGACGTCGAACGACGTCACCCCGACTACTTTGCCAAAGCCTTTGGCTATGCCCTTTCGGAGCTCAAGAATGGCCGCCAGTGATCCCCTCCCTACATCCCGATTGTCGCCGATGGAGGTACACCAGCGGCTGAGGACTGGGATCGCCGAAGCGGTCGTCTCGCGAGCGGGTATCCGGCACGAAGGGCTCAACGCTTTTCTCCGGAGCACGCTTGCCGGTACGGACCCAGCAAACGGTAGCCTCCTTTCCGAACAGCTTTTTCAGGCTGCTCCCGGCTATGTATCCTCAGGAAAGAGCCCCAACCAACTTAAAGCGCTGCTGCATCAGCGCACGATCGAAGCGATCACCCAAACGTCGGATACTGATCTACGCTTCGATTACCCCGCCTACGCGCACCAGCTGTCGACGTGGGAACTGCTCAGCACGCAAGAGCCGCAATCGGTTCTGGTTTCGAGCGGCACGGGGTCGGGCAAGACCGAATGTTTCCTGGTTCCGATGCTCGATGATCTGGTCCGGGAGTCCGAAGAGCAAGGTCCTCTGACAGGGGTTCGGGCGCTCATGCTATATCCGCTGAACGCTCTTATCGCGAGCCAGGAGAAGCGCCTTACAGCCTGGACCAAGCCGCTTCGCGGCGATGTCCGCTTTGCCCTCTACAACGGATTGATGGGAACGGCGCGGAAGTCCAATCGCGAAAAGGCCGAGCACGAGATACCGCATCAGGTTCTTTACCGCGAAACCCTCCGGGCCAACCCACCGCCGATCCTCGTTACCAACCAGACGATGCTCGAATACATGACGATCCGGCGCGAGGATCGTCCGATCCTCGACGCATCAAAAGGCAAACTGCGCTGGATCGTTATCGACGAAGCACACAGTTACATCGGCTCTGCAGCGGCGGAGCTCTCGCTCCTGCTTCGCCGAGTGATGAACGCATTCGATGTGACGCCGGATCAGGTCCGCTTCGTTGCGACGTCGGCGACCATCGGCTCTGCTGACGACCAGAAGGCCCGCGACGACCTTCAGAGATTCCTTGCCGACATCGCTGGCGTTCCGCTTGAGCGGGCGCATGTCGTTGTGGGAAAGCCTCAGCCGGTCGATCTTTCGAAAGTCCTGACAGCGTCCGATGATCCGGCAGCATCGTCGGTTGCCGAGAGGCTGGAAGGCGAGCCCCAGACCCTGGCTTCGCTTAAATCGCTCTCGCCGGACGCCGAAAGGATTTTGCTCGATCTGTCGGCCCATAATGCAAGCGAAGCGAAGCCTGTCCTGCCGATGCGAGCGCACAGCTTCACGCGGGCAATTGCCGGGCTCTGGACCTGCATCAATGTCGACTGCCCGGGCGAGATGCGGCCCAAGGATTGGCCATTTGGCGCTGTGCTCTTCGACCATCGGGACCAATGCCCCCATTGCCAGTCGATGGTGTTCGAAATTCAGAACTGCCTCGATTGTGGTGAGCCCTTCCTCCCGGCCGATGACATGGGTGACAGGATCGTACCGCGGCGGAGTGATCATGATGCCGATGAGTTTCGCGAAGATAGCTATCGTGACCGCGATCATGATGATGACGATGAAGAAGATGAGCACGAGGGGATCGGCCATCCGCGTCTGATTGCCATCAACCCGAAATCCGAAGCGACCGCGACTGCTTTCGATGCTTCCAGCGGCGAGTTTACTGGCGAGGCGGGACATTTTTATCTGACCCAGCTGGATGAGGGACGTTGCCCGGCCTGTCTCGGGAACAAGCGGCGCGGGCGACCGGCCGTCTTTCCTTTTCGCTTTGGCACACCATTCCTCACCCAGAATGCGGCACCGATCCTCCTTGAGGGTGTGTCGCCACATCAGGCGGAGCACGCCCTGCCGTTCGATGGCCGTCAGCTGATCAGCTTTTCGGACAGCAGGCAGGGAACAGCTCGCTTTGCTGCCAATATTGAAACCAACGGTGAGCGGGGCTTCGTTCGCGGCTTTATCTACCATGCCGTTCAGAAGGCTGCCCAGGGTAGCGACCTGACCGAAGAGCGCAGGGAAGAGCTGCTTAAAAAGAAGTCTGCTCTAGCGAACCTCGTGGCAGACATGCCTGCGTTCAAGGATGATATCGCCAAGATAGACGCGGAGCTCGCGGGCGGCGCGGCAACCGGAATATCTTGGAAGGACCTCGTATCCGGGCTCGCTTCTGAGCCGGCCATTGGCATGATGGCCAAGGTCTGGGACCTCGATCGCAGCGAACGTTTTCACGATAACCGGGAAGCGCTGGCCCGCTTCATGCTCCTGCGCGAACTCGCCCGTCGTCCGCGCAATGCCAATGCGATGGAGACGCTTGGCCTGGCACGGCTCCGTTTCCCGGATATCGAGCGGATTGGCCCGGATAGGCTACCTGAGCTTGTCGGCCAGAAGGGCTATTCGATCGAAGATTGGCGCGGCTTCCTCTACTACATGGTCGACTATCTTCGCGGCCAGTTTGCCCTTGAGGTGGACGACGGTGATGCGCGTTGGATGCCTGGGCGCGCGCGGCCTCGCAATGTGATCGGGCCCGACCAGCCCCCTGGCGCCAAGCGCGACGTCTCTTGGCCTTTGGTCAACACTAAAGGGCGTCAGCCCGACTCCATTCTTCTCTTGGCGGCAGCCCTGAACCTTGACCTCACGTCACAGCGCGATCGCCATGAAATCAATCAGGTTATGCATGCCGCCTGGAATCAGCTAGCTCCCCTTCTGTCGGGTGTTGGTGGCACATTCAGCCTGCGATTGGAGAAATCCGCCGAGGTCGAAGCGGTTGGCAAGGCTTGGCAATGCCCTTTGACCCGGCGTGTCCTGCCCCGCCTGGTCTTTGGCAGGTCACCCAACCTGGTAAGCGCTGGCAAGATGTTCGCCAACAAGCCGGCGCGTGAAATTGAGTTTCCGCGTCTACCAAGGACAAGGCCCCTTGCAGTGGATGGCCAAAAGGAAATCGCAGCCTGGCTCCAGACCAATGAAGAAGTCGCGGCCCTTCGCGAGGCTGGCATCTGGATGAACTGGCACGATCAGGCCGCGCTCGCCACGCCCTACCTGCGAGCCGAGGAACACAGTGCCCAGCAGCCCCCACACCGACTGCGGGAGTTCGAGGAGCAGTTCAAGGAAGGCGATATCAACCTGCTCGCCTGCTCGACCACAATGGAAATGGGTGTCGACATCGGTTCGATCGAAGCAGTGCTGATGACCAATGTTCCACCCTCGATCGCCAACTACAATCAGCGGGCCGGTCGTGCGGGGCGCCGCGGACAGGGCTTTTCGACAAGTCTCACAATTGCCCGCAATACACCTCTCGATCTTGAAACGTTTGCCGATCCTGCGGGCTATTTGCGCCGCAAACTCGCATCGCCGCGCGTATCGCTTGATTCAGATCGGATCGCGCAACGTCACGCGAACGCTTATCTTCTCGCCCAATGGTTCCGCGAGGTTGAGGGGGAGTTTGCCCGGACCAAGACCGGGGATTTCTTCGGCTGTCGTGCTGACCTTCGTCCTTTCGAAGGTCTCGCTCCCGTGGACGCCTTTTGCGAATGGCTCGATCTACCAACAACGGCATCCGCAACCGAACAAGGTCTGCTGCGGCTCCTCAGGGGAACTGGTCTCGAATACGACACCGAAATCCGGGGGCATACGGCGGAGATGTTTGGGCAGGAAGCTGCGAATTTCCGTCGTACATGGCAGCGCCTAAGGGAAGACTCGGACGCGCTCGAAGGGCCGGCAAAGAAGGCGATCGAGTTTCAGGCACGGCGATTGTGCAAGGAGTTCCTCCTGAAGGAGCTTGCCAATCGCTCGCTTATCCCTGGGAGCGGTTTTCCGACATCAGTTGTCCCGTTTGATACCCTCTGTGCCGAGACGCAGAAGGCGCAGGAGCGCAATCGTTCGGAAGAGGAAGGCGCGCGTGATCGGCGCTATGAATGCCCGACGCGCAATGCCGATATCGCCATTCGGGAATATGCCCCGGGGGCAGAGGTCGTCGTAGACGGGCTGGTTTGGAAATCGGCCGGGGTTACCCTCAACTGGCTTAGCCCGATCGACAGTGGCCAACGTGAGCCGCAGAACCTTCGTTGGGCCTGGTGGTGCGACCATTGTGGCGGGGCTAGCAGCGACCACCAGATGCCAGACCAGTGTGCCCATTGCGGTGAGCGCAGCATTACCATTGAACAGTTTCTTGAACCGGCCGGGTTCCGCGTCGACTGGAATGCTCAACCGCATGCTGACACCGATCAGGCTGTCTACATCGAACCCAAGTCTCCGAAGGTCAGTGCTGGTGATGCCCTGTGGCAACCCATGCTGCAGCCTCAAACCGGTCGGATCCGTGCTTCACATGAAGGCTACATCTACCATCATTCGCGTGGACCCAACGACCAGGGTTACGAGATTTGCCTGGAATGTGGGCGCGCCGGGGATGCCGGGACAGACGCTCTCAAAGACCATTGGCCACTTACGCCGAGAGATCGAAGGGCGATAGACCGCTGTCCGGGCAATGATGAAGGTTATGCGATCACGAACGCTCTTGCGCTGGGCCATGAAGTTCTAACCGATGTCGTAGAGCTGCAATTGCCTGGATTGGAAAGTGACGGCGCTGCCTGGGCGCTTGGCGCAGCCTTGCGGGAGAGTCTTGCGCGCTGGCTTGGCATTGAGCCGCGCGAGCTTGGAATTTCTGTGGCAGCTCGAGACGGCAAACTCGGCCGCAGAGTGCCGTCGGTCTATATCTTCGATGAGGCATCTGGAGGTGCCGGATACGCTCCGAGACTTCTCGACGACATCTATCATGTATTCGAGCGAGCGGCCCGCGTCCTCGATTGTCCCAAGGAATGCGAGATGGGGTGTTCGGCCTGCGTCCTCGCTGCCGATCTCTACAAGCAGCAGGGACGTCTCGACCGGCGGACTGCTCTCCTCGCGGTCCAAGCGTTTCTTGAGACGAATGCGGAACTGCCGCAGGAAGATCGTGCGGTCCCCGATGCCAGGGCAATCAATGACGCGGCAAACACACTCCTTTTGAGAGCGCGAAGCGGAGACAGCATTTCGGTCCTGTTGCCCACCGTGTTCGATCTTGCAGAGCTGACTTCGACCAAGATGCGCACCTTCTTTTCTGCCGCCTCGGCCCGCGGCGTTCCGGTGACGCTCGTGCTTGATCCAAGTTCCTTTGATAAGCTCGAAGAGGTCGAACGGCGCTTTTTGCGCGATGCCTCGGTGCGGTTCGAATTCTCTTTGGCCCTGGGCAAAGGAGAAGATGCACCCTTCGGTAGTAAGCGCCTGGCCGAATTGATCTCAACTAGTCGCGCCACAGGGTTCTTCTCCCGCGATGTGAATGCAGCGCAGCCGGGGGAGCGCTGGGGCTTGGGTGAGACGTATGCTGTCGTTGCCGGTACTCTCAGCGGCCCCAGCGCCTACAACCCGATCAACCCCGAAGATCTCGAGCGACAGGTTGCGGCTGGTGATCAGGTCGAGCTGATGCAAGGTTTCGGGCAATGCCCGGTTGGCCAATTTGGCAAACGCTTTGGCTCGAAACTGAAGCAGCAGATGGAAGCGGCTGGTGTTTGGAAGCCCGGCAGTCTTTTGCGGATCACCTACACCGACCGCTATCTGAATGCGCCTCTACCCATGCTTCTCTTTCTGCGAACGTGCGAAGCTCTGTCCGCTGAGCTGAAGGCGGATAGCCCGGTCGAAGTCGATATCCTGGTCCAGCCACTGAAGAAGGATCGGCCACCCCATAGGATCTTCCATGACTGGGAATATGAAGATGACCGTGCGGAAGTTGCCGAGCTCTTGGGTGAAAAATTTGGCCTCGATGTCGATCTTCAGGTCACGGAAAATTCCGACCATGGCCGCAAGCTCGAGCTCGAATACGCCGATGGTCAGAAGGTCCTCGTGCTGCTCGACCAGGGGTTTGGGTACTGGCGCATAACCGGCAGCCCGCCGCGGCATGACTTTCGTTCGGCACCCGCTGTGCAGGCGAGTGAGCTCTTGCGCGCATCGACTGCGGTCGCCGGAGTTGGGGAAAGCTATTTTGCTGTTAAGAAGGTTTGAAGCGTCGGCTCGAAGCCTTGCTGCATCGGACCTTTTTGGAGTGTGGAATTCGGATGATCGGAAATGAGTAAGGGCGGCGCCAAAAAAGCAACGGCCATTGGACAGGGTGGCGATCTTGGTTTCGAGGCCGAGCTGTTCAAAGCTGCGGACAAGATCCGCGCCAACATGGAGCCGTCCGACTACAAGCACGTTGTCCTGGGGCTGATCTTCCTGAAGCATATCTCTGATGGCTTCATGGCGAAACGCGCTGAGCTCGAAAAAGACTATCCTGAAGGCGTCGAGGACGAAGACGAATACCGCGCCGACAATGTGTTCTGGGTGCCCAAGCCGGCACGCTGGAGCCACTTACAGGCCAACGCCAAGCAGCCGACCATAGGCAAACTCATTGATGAGGCCATGCTGGAAATCGAGAAGGTCAACCCCTCGCTCAAAGGGGTCTTGCCGAAAGACTACGCGCGTCCCGCTCTCAATCCGGTAATGCTCGGAGAGCTCATTGATCTCATCTCCGGGATTGGCTTCAAATCTGACGATGGTCAGAGCCGAGATATCCTCGGACGTGTCTACGAATACTTCCTTGGCGAATTTGCCGGCGCTGAGGGCAAGCGTGGTGGGGAGTTCTACACGCCGCGCTCGGTTGTGCGCACGATGGTGGAGATGCTGCAGCCGCACGATGGGCGGGTTTACGATCCTTGTTGTGGATCGGGCGGTATGTTCGTGCAGTCCGAAAAGTTCGTCGAGAACCACGGCGGGCGCATCGGCGACATCGCCGTTTACGGTCAGGAATCAAACCATACGACCTGGCGGCTGTGTATGATGAATCTGGCCGTACGCGGAATTGACGCCGACATTCGGTGGAATAGCGATGGCAGCTTCCACCGCGACGAACTACCCGATCTGCGCGCCGATTACATCCTCGCCAATCCGCCCTTCAATGTGTCGGATTGGGGAGGCAACCGGCTGAAGGAAGACCTACGCTGGAAATTCGGCACACCGCCTGCAGGTAATGCGAATTATGCGTGGCTGCAGCACATACTTCATCACCTTGCGCCGGCAGGCACGGCGGGCGTGGTGCTCGCCAACGGGTCCATGTCGTCCACGCAAAGCGGTGAAGGCGAAATTCGACAGGCCATGATCGAAGGTGACGTGATCGACTGCATGATCGCTATGCCTGGCCAGCTATTCTACTCGACGCAGATTCCAGTTTGCATTTGGTTCCTAGCCAAGGACAAGTCCAACGGGCTGGTCGGCGATACCAAGCTGCGTGACCGCCGCGGTGAAATTCTGTTCATCGACGCCCGCAAGCTCGGGCACATGATCGATCGCACAAGGCGCGAGTTCTCGGACGAGGATATCGCGCGGTTCACCGATACCTATCATGCTTGGCGTGAGGGCAAGGATTACGAGGACGTGCCAGGCTTCGCCTATTCGGCAAGTCACGAAGACGTTGCGAACCAGGGTTATGTGCTGACGCCGGGACGCTATGTCGGCGCGGAAGATGTCGAGGATGACGGAGTGCCGTTTGCTGAGAAGTTCGCGACGTTGCAAGTGACACTGGAGGAGCAGTTTGAGGAGAGCGAGCGGCTATCAGACCGAATCCGAGCATCGCTATCAGGAATCTTGCAAGTATGAGTTTCTCCACGCGACCACTTGGCGAAGTTGCAAGGCTTCTGTCCGGAGGAACTCCGCGCAAGTCCAATCCCGCTTACTGGCAAGGCCCGATCCCGTGGCTAACCCCAAAAGACATGGGGCGATGGGAGAATCAAACGGAAGCGCATGTGTCTGAGCAAGCAATCGGGAATGGCACTCGGCTAGCGCCAGCGAATGCATCGTTTATCGCCGTAAGAGGAATGTCCCTGCACAATGAGATTCGGGTGATTAGCTGTTCTAGGTCGATCACTTTCAATCAGGATATTAAGGCCGTGGTTGCTGGTCCCGGCTTGGACGATGGGTTCCTCTACTACGCACTGACGGCCGCCAAGCCTACTTTGCTCAACTCCGTTTGCGCAGCAGGTCACGGAACCGGCGTATTGGCTACGGACCGTCTATTGGCTTTGCCAATCCCCGCCGTCCCAGTGCAGACGCAGAGAGCGATCGCTAAGTTCTTCGGCGATATTGACGATAAGATCGAGCTGAACCGCCAGATGAACGAGACGCTGGAGGCGCAGGCGCGGGCGCTATTCCGTGACTGGTTCGTCGAATTCGGCCCTGTTGAGGCTAAGATGGCCGGCGACGCCCCCTATCTCGCTCCGGACCTCTGGTCCCTCTTTCCCAACCGCCTCGCCGATGACGGCATTCCGGAGGGGTGGCGGACCTATCGCCTTAATGAGATGGCCGATCACCACACGAAGTCGTTGAAGCCGATGGATGCCGCATCCGAGGTGTTTGAGCACTTCAGTTTGCCAGCCTACGACAGCGGCCAGCAGCCGGTGCTGGAAGTCGGTGGCGGCATCAAAAGCAACAAGACGATCGTGCCGAATGGTGCGATCCTGTTGTCCAAGCTGAATCCAGAGATACCCCGTGTGTGGTGGCCGCAAAACAAGGGCGCGCATCGCCAGATAGCATCTACGGAATTTCTTGCCTTCACAGCGAAGTCCGGCATTTCTCCGGCGCTTCTCTATTCGCTATTTAGTGACCAGACCTTTCGACAGCGCCTTGAAGGTATGGTGACGGGCACTTCGAAAAGCCACCAGAGAGTAAGCCCACCCGCTTTGAGATCGCTAGGGGTGCTGGCTGGTGACGCGCAAGTTTTCACAGCATTTGGTCAGATCGTCACGAGCCTGATGCAAAAAGTACTGGTAAACCGCGCTGAAAACCACACGCTTGCCCAAACCCGCGACTTGCTTTTGCCTAAGCTGATGTCCGGTGAAATTCGCGTTCGGGAATCCGGGTGATGCGGAACTCTCGCGAAGCCTGTCGTGCATTTCGCAAGCAAGCCGCATGGGTGTGGGAGTCTATGGATGATGCCTATTCGGTTCCTATCGGCCTAAATGAGGAAACGCTAACCGAGATGCTCTTGCTGAAACTGGCTCGCCAGTTTCGCGGGCGTGGGATCGAGGTAAAGAGTTTCACTAAATACGAAGAAGGAACGAGTTACCGTGGAGGCGCACCGACAGGTGCCGATTGGGAGTGGCGTTTCGAAGGACCAAGCGGTCTCGGGAAGACCGTAAGGATACAGGCGAAACGCCTTTACATGCGCGACGGCAATTATGGCGGTCTCGATGGAATGGGTCAGCAGCGAAAGACATTAGTCTCCAGTTGCGATGCTGCGATCCCACTTTATGTTCTTTACAACGGACCTTCATCAAGCCTCTTGGATGGCGGCAGGATGGCTGCCTTTCCGTGGCTTAAGAGGCACGGACCTAAGTTCTGCTATTGGCCTTATTGGGATTTGGAGCTGTGGGGCTGCGCCATTGCGGCAGAACCATTTGTTCCGAAAATTAAGAAGCCGGCCCCGTCGGATTTTCCAAAGATGGAGCCTTGGCATGCATTGGTCTGCAATTGTGGTGAGGCTGGACCCACCGACTTCGGTATTAACGTCAGTAAGAACCTAGAGCGCATTTATGGTGTAAGTCGGGTCGGCACCTCGTCGGATCTCAACTTCGAACCTGATGATGAGAGACCATGGTGGGCAGCATCGCTCATGGATTCGCAGCCGCTCGACGAAATGCCGGAAGGGCTTCAAGGCGTAGCGATTATTCGCCAAATTGATTAAATCGTTGAGCCTAAAGCACTTTTGCGGTGTTTGGGCGACGGGGGATACATGAGCGAACTGAAGACCTGTTTTAAGCGCGTCGATTACGACCTTTCCAGTCTGCTGCATTTCATCGACGTGGGCGATATTGGCTTGCCCGACATCCAGCGCCCGTTTGTCTGGAAGAATGCGAAGGTCCGCGATCTTTTCGATTCCATGTATCGCGGCTTTCCTGTGGGATATCTGCTGTTTTGGGAGAATACCGCAACCAATGGTGCCAAGCAGATCGGCATGGACGACAAGCAGCGCGAGGCGCCAGCCCGTCTCATCGTTGATGGCCAGCAGCGCCTGACCTCTCTCTACGCTGTTTTCCGTGGGCAGAAGGTCTTGGATGAGAATTACGCCTTCCGTCAGATCGAGATCGCCTTCCGGCCCCGCGACGGAAAATTTGAGGTGGCCGACGCTGCCATTCGCCGTGATGCAGAGTGGATCCCCAATATCTCTGAGTTGTGGTCCTCTGGGGCTTCAAGCCGGAAGCTGGTGAACAGTTTCATTGATAAGCTTGCCGAGAAATCCGAACTCAGCGATGAGGAAGAGGAGCATATCGCTCACAACCTGGATCGGCTGTTCGATCTGCAGAAATATCCGTTCACGGCCCTGGAAATCGCTCAGTCGGTAGATGAGGAGCAGGTCGCTGACATCTTCGTCCGGATCAACAGTGAGGGTGTGAAGCTCAACCAGGCCGACTTCATTCTGACTTTGCTTTCAGTTTTCTGGGACAAAGGGCGCGCGGACCTAGAGGCATTCTGTCGGCAAGCTCGCGTGCCTGCAAAGGGTTCGGACACGTCACCGTTCAATCATTTTCTTGAGCCGGATCCCGACCAGCTTCTGCGTGTTGCCGTAGCATTGGCGTTTAACCGCGGTCGCTTGAAAAGCGTCTATCAGGTCCTTCGTGGTAAAGATCCGGACACCGGAGAATACGATCCCCAGCGCAGGCAGGACCAGTTCGATGTGCTTGCCGAAGCACAGACCCACGTCCTGAACCTCAACAACTGGCACCAGTATTTCAAGGCGCTAGTGGGAGCAGGCTTCCGTAGCGGAGAGCTTGTCTCGTCGGTCAACGCGCTCCTGTTTGGCTATGCCTTCTACCTCATTGGCAAGGTGCGTTTCGGACTAGCAGAACATCAACTCCAAAAGGCCATTGGCCGGTGGTTCTTCTTTGCCTCCTTGATCGGGCGCTACACCAGCTCCCCGGAGACCGTCATGGATGGCGATCTGGCGCGCATTCGTGAGATCAGCACGGGCGATGCCTTCATGAATTGGTTGGACGGAGAAATTACGAGCGAACTGACGAACGATTATTGGCAAATTACCCTGCCTTCAGAGTTCGACAGTTCCTCTGCGCGCAACCCGCAACTGTTTGCGTTCTTCGCTGCCCAGAATCGACTGGGTGCGCCCGTGCTGTTCTCGCATAAGACTGTGGCCGACATGCTCGATCCGACCGTGAAAGCGACCAAGAAAGCGCTCGAACGGCACCATCTCTTCCCGAAAGCGTGGTTGGAGAAGCAAGGGGTCGAAGACCAACGTTCACGAAATCAAATGGCTAATTATGCTTTGGTGGAATGGCCGGACAACATAGACATCAGCGATAAGGCGCCGTCGGACTACGTTCCGGAATTGCAGACACGGTTTAGCGAGAATGATTGGCAAACGATGCACCGTCTGCATGCTTTGCCCGATGAATGGCAGGCTCTGCCCTATGATGAGTTCCTTGGTGAGCGGCGCAAGCGCATGGCGCAGATCGTTCGCGAAGGTTTTGAGAAGCTCGGTTGATGGGCAAGCTTGCCGAATCTCATGTTGAGGAAGCCGCCCTCGAATGGCTAGGCGAGATCGGCTGGCAAATTGCCTACGGAATCGAAGTAGCACCTGACAGTGCCAAGCCGATCCGGCCGTCGTTTGGTGACACAGTCCTAATCGATCGGTTGCGCGACACAATTGATCGCCTCAATCCAACTTTGCCGTCTGATGCACGCGACGAGGCTCTTCGTCGTGTCTTGGCGAGCGAAACGCCGTCACTCGTTGAGGAGAACCGGCGCCTCCATCGTCTGCTCGTCGAAGGCGTGCCGGTCGAATTCCATGATGGCGAAGGTGTCCGTTGCGACAGGGTTAGGCTCCTTTCGTTTGAGGACTTAGACGGAGAGAACGATTGGCTCGCAGTCAATCAGTTTACCGTCATCGAGGACGGTCATACTCGTCGACCCGACGTTGTGTTGTTCGTCAATGGCCTGCCTCTTGGCGTGATCGAATTGAAGAATCCCGGCGATGAGAACGCGACCCTGCATGGGGCATTCAACCAACTTCAGACCTATAAGTCGCAAATCCCATCACTGTTTCGTACCAACGCGCTGCTCGTAACGTCAGACGGCATCAAGGCGCGCGTCGGATCTCTGACCGCAGACGAAGAAAGATTCATGCCGTGGCGCTCGACCGACGGCGAAACTCTCGCTCCGACCAGTGACCCGCAACTTGAAACCGTCCTCAAAGGCGTTTTCTGCCGCCGCGCGCTTTTGCAGCTAATTCGCGATTTTACTGTCTTTGCAGAAACGGGCTCCGGGATCGTGAAAATAGTGGCGGGCTATCATCAGTATTTCGCGGCACAGAATGCGCTCGACGCTACGCTTCGCGCTCTACCCTACGCCACGACGACCTTCGAACGGCACCACCTGGCTGAGCCATCCGACTATCACTTAGACGATGTGCCTAAACCAAGGGACGGCGATAGGCGCATCGGGGTCATTTGGCATACGCAAGGCTCAGGGAAGAGTCTGCTCATGGCATTCTACGCCGGATTATTGGTCCGAGAGTCTGCGCTTGAGAACCCGACTATCGTGGTCATTACCGACCGGAACGATCTCGACGATCAGCTCTTCTCGACATTCTCAATGTGTCGCGATCTCATTCGGCAAGCGCCGATCCAGGCTGACAGCCGAGATGACTTGCGCGAGAAACTCGACCGAGCTTCGGGCGGTGTGATCTTCACTACCATTCAGAAGTTCGCGCCCGCCGAGGGTGACGAGCTTCCGGCAATCAGCGATCGGCAAAATGTGATCGTGATTGCCGATGAGGCGCATCGCTCTCAGTATGGCTTCAAGGCTCGCATTGACAAGAAATCAGGTGAGCGCAGTTACGGTCATGCAAAATACCTTAGGGATGCTCTGCCAAACGCGTCCTTCATCGGCTTCACAGGAACGCCGATTGAGCAGAACGACGTTAACACTCCCGCTGTGTTTGGCGGCTATGTCGACATCTATGATATCAGCCAGGCGGTTGAGGATGGTGCGACGGTCCCCATCTACTACGAGAGCCGGCTTGCTCGTATCGAACTGCCCGAAGACCTAATTCCTCAGCTCGACGAGGAAATCGAGGAGCTCACCGAGGACGAGGACACGGCCAGCCAAGAGAAGCTGAAGGCACGCTGGGCTGCCGTAGAGCGCTTGGTTGGTTCGAAAGAACGCCTCAACATGATTGCGGCCGATCTGGTCGAGCACCTTGAGAGGCGCCTCGAAGCTCTTGACGGTAAGGCGATGGCGGTCTGCATGAGCAGACGCATCTGTGTCGCTCTCTACGATGAAATTGTGGCGCTCCGACCGGAATGGCATTCCGACGATGACAAGGAAGGGGTGGTCAAGGTCGTGATGACCGGGAGCGCATCAGATCCCCAGGAATGGCAATCTCACATCGGCGGCAAAGCGAGGCGCGATGAGCTGGCCAAGAGAGCAAAAGCGCCCGACGATCCCCTCAAACTCGTGATCGTTCGAGATATGTGGCTGACCGGTTTTGATGCCCCGTCGATGCACACGATGTATATCGACAAGCCAATGCAGGGACATGGCCTCATGCAGGCTATTGCTAGGGTCAACAGGGTGTTCCGCGACAAAGAAGCAGGGCTCGTTGTTGACTACATCGGCATCGCTCAGAATTTGAAAGCGGCGCTCGGTGTCTACTCGTCCTCGGATCGCGAACAGACCGGTATCGACGAAAAACTCGTGGTTCGAGTGATGCTCGAGAAGTTCGATGTCGTGCAAGCGATGTTTGAAGGCTTTGACTGCAGTCCGGGTATCGCCGGCACACCAGCACAACGTTTGAAGTGTCTGGCGCAGGCCCTCGAGTGGATTCTTGCCCGTCAGCACGAAGACGCTCAACGTAAGACGAGCGACGAAGCGAAAAAGGCTGCACATCGCCGCTATCAGGACGCCGTTCTGAGCTTGAGCAAGGCTTTCGCTTTGGCCTCTGCAAGCGATGAAGCAAAATCCATTCGCGACCAAGTGGCATTTTATCAGACAGTCAGAGCCGCGCTGGTCAAGAGCGCCACCAGTGGGCTCTCCAAGCGCGAGCGAGAATTCGCTGTCCAGCAGCTCATCGACCGTTCCGTGGTGTCCACAGACATTGTCGACATCCTGAAGGCTGCCGGCATGGAAACTCCGGACATCTCGATTCTGTCAGATGAGTTCCTGGCAGAGATGAAGGACAGTGAGCGCCCAAATCTTGCCCTCGAAGCCTTGAAGAAGCTCCTCGCCGACAAAATCCGTTCCCGCTCGAAAACCCATGCGGTCGAAAGCCGCAAATATTCAGAGCGTTTGAATGATGCGATTGCCCGCTATCACACGAATGCAATCAGCACTGTGGAAGTAATCCAAGCTCTCATTGAGCTCGCGAAGGACATTCGCGAGAAAATGGAGCAGGGCAACGCGGATGGCCTCAGCCAGGAAGAAATGGCCTTCTTCGAGGCGTTGGCGGACAACGAAAGTGCCGTTGATGTCATGGGTAATGACAGCCTCAAAGTTATCGCCGCCGAATTGGTGCGGAGCCTCCGCTCGAATGCAACCGTGGACTGGGCGCGGCGAGAATCAGCTCGTGCTCGGATGCGAGTTCTCGTGAAGCGCATCTTGCGCAAGTATGGGTATCCGCCGGACTTGCAGGACGACGCTGTGAAAACTGTCATTGAACAGGCCGAGCTGCTTGCTGCGAGCTGGAGATAGATTCGCCACCGTTGACGGAACCAATGAGGATGCCCGTGTCAGCGCACTTTTCTGATTGCTTCGACGAGCTCATCGAAGGTCGACCGCTGATTGGCTATTCTATCGAATGCCCAGCCAACGGGCTGCAGAGCTTCGTCGAAATCCTCCTCAGCAAATGCTTCTGCTAGCTTGTCTCTCTCAATCGAAATGAGAGCTGCAAGTTCGCCTTTCTTTGGGTCGCATAAAAAACCGCCTTCAACGAGCTGGTCAATGACTTTGGTTTCCGTACGAAGCAGCGTTTTCCAGTCACGCTGGCCAAGTGCATTGGTTTTTAGGCGGAGACGAATTCCTGATCCAGCAAAGCCGCAGAAGGCACCAATCCAGGTCTCCGCTTCCTCCCCATCGAGACAATCTGTCTCCTCGAATTCGACGTAAAGGTCGTAATTTTCGTCATCGTAGTTCGCAGTTCGCCATTCGCTCGGCGCAAACCAAATTCCTTCGTTGAGGTCACGATTGACCTCGCCATCCCAATCTAGGGCTCGCCTGCGATCATCTAATAGATCGGCGACGGCGTTGCCGAGCGACTGGCTCATCGACCCTCTTACGAAGCGGAGAGCTGCTTCCAACTCCTCAATGTGCCGAACGATCAATTTACCGACAGAAGTTTCGCTCATGATCTTCAGATCCTAGAAGACGTGCACGTGATCGCCAAAACTGACGATGAGATGCTCTGCGAAAGAGCGGTGTCGCCGCCTACCTTCGACTGAGGCTCTCGCGGAGCGCGAAATCTCCCTCCAGGTTATGGAAGGTGTCTGTGAGTTCGGGCTTGCGAACGGGGCAAGGAGGAAAACGTGCGACTGTTTGCCTGTTATCGACGCCCGGCGGCCTATGGATGCCGAATATCTCTCAAGCTGCTGGTGACCGAGCGTTGCGTCGATCTTCACCTCGATCCCGACGAGATGATTCTGGGACTCGATGACAAGGTCCACTCGATCAGAGATATCTCCGATCGGGCTGAATTCGGTTTCGATCCGGTAGCCCTCAGCGAGCTCCTCGCTCCATTCTTCGCGTGGCAATGCGGCATTCAGAACATTTGCCAAGAAGCGCCTTGAAGCGGCCCCGCCAAACTCAGGAAGCCATATTCCAGCGAGAGCAGCAGCATTTCTGACTTCGTCGCGCTTGAGTCCTGCAATCGACCATGGATTGACAAGTCCACCTTCGTCTCTCGCTTGAGAAAGGCCGATTCGGAGTTCCCCAAATGCACTCTCAAGGTTTTTGAGGTGGTAAGTCTGCTTCGGAGCACGAGGCAGCCCGCCGCGCACCAAAGGGCGCAAAGCCAGAAAGGCTTCTTGCAGTCTTGCGACTTCCGGAAGCTTGATCTGACGATGCTGTGTCATCGTATTCTTCTGCCTGCACAGTTGGCCGAAGTCGATTTCGTTTCAACGATTTCCATGAAATTCGGTCCTGCTATCGAATGCTTGAACGAAAGCCGCGCATCGCCCTCTGCGCAATTTCGTTGGGCACTCCCGCTACATCGCAGTGCTTCTCCCAGTTGCCGATGGCCTCTTTGATTTCTTCGATCATGGCTTTGATCTCGCCTGTTTTTAGGTCAGCGAACTTTCCGAAAGTCAGTAGGTCCTCGAGTTCGAAGCCATCGGTATTCCCGGCAAGTGACATTTGGTGTTCGTTGGTCCAGTCGCCGTCAGGATTGTAGGCGTAGACGACATCGAATGCGGGCGAGAGACTCCAGCGACCCGAGCTATCCATCAGGAAGGCGATGTTCTTCGTGTGGTCGTCCTGGTTGCGGATGAAGACATTGAGCAGCGCGCGGCGTACCTGCTCCTTGATCGCTTCGCGTCCGAGACCGAGCATGCGCATGGTCTCGATCGCCTGCTCGTAGCTGTAGGCCCGAGCGAGGTTGAAATCGAAATGGCGCATTGCGCAAAGCGACTGC
>TARA_R100000049_G_C1957550_1_pt1 | contig 28453 bp, 20 predicted proteins | sample TARA_R100000049 | Tara Oceans TARA_R100000049 (sample SAMEA2619992) | marine metagenome | biome: marine biome (ENVO:00000447); feature: mesopelagic zone (ENVO:00000213) & marine oxygen minimum zone (ENVO:01000065); material: "saline water (ENVO:00002010), including plankton... | reverse complement strand
AAAATGGGCAGTGGTGTGACGGATTATGTCGCGGATGCAAAGGTGGATATCAAGTCCATTCTGTACCCCAGCGGTGTAGACCGGTTAACCGTAGTACCGGCCGGTACACGGGTGTCCCATGCGGTGGAGCTGTTCGCAGCGGCGCGTATGCGTGACCTGATGCAAGAGCTCAAATACCGTTACCCGGACCGCTGCATTATCCTTAACACGCCGCCTATCCGGCGCAGTACCGAGGCCCGCATTCTGGAGCGGTTTGCCGACCAAATCGTGTTTGGCGTGCCTTTTGGCGATGTGACAGCTGAAACAGCAGCGGAATGCGTGGATGCGGTTGATCCGCAGAAATTCGCCGGTCTGGTTTTCCAGGAGTGAAGCCATGAAGTTCAGGGAAGAAAGGTTCAGATGGTTAGTTGCCCCGCTTTCATGCGCAGCGGTGGTTCTCAGTGCCCCGGTTGTGGCCCAGTCATTGTCGGACACGGTAGAGAGTGTGTCCGGTTCGGCCTCGGCCTTTGGCGAAGCCGTGCATACCCGAATGGATACCGCCGATGGCCGACGCAACAACACCAAGCCCGGGGCAGGTGTGTCCGGCCAGGTGGGGGGCGCTCTCAGAAGTGGCGCCAATCATTTATCGTTGAATTACGGTGGCAGCCTGTCTACCAGCAGAGATCTGCCGTCCGGAGACCAGACCGATTCCAGCTCGGTAAACGGTGCGGCCCGCTACGACTACGCAACGACTGCGAACCCCCTGGATTTCAATCTTGGCCACAGCATCCAGTCTGTTCGTAACAACACCGGTTTCCTGCTGAACGCCGGCGACTACGATACCCGTAATACCCTGACCAGTGGTGCCGGGCTTACTTTCCAGCCCGGCGAAGTGTCTTCCCTGAGACTGGCTGGCCAAGCGGGAAAAAGCTACGGCAGTGGCGACCTCAATGATTCCGAGTCCCAGACGGTCAGCGCCGATTTCTCGCGCCGGTTGACCGAGCGATCTACGGCGGGCCTGAGTGCCCGTCGTAGTTGGGCTGATGATGCGGGTGTTGATACCACCATCGACAACGCAGAGCTGAATTACAGCCTGTACCTTGAGAACGGTTTTTTCAGCTTCGGCGCGGGTAAGAGCTGGTCTGAAGCCGACTACCCGGGGCAGTCTACCCAGGAAAGTGACGCCATGACTGGTTTCCTGACCCGAACCTGGGCAGGCCCGGAAACCAGCACCTCTGTGGAGTACAACCGGCGGTTATCAGACAGTACAACGGATCTGTCCTTGAACCTTCCGCCTCAGTTTGCCTTTCTGCCAGACACCATAGAGCTCCGGGAACTGGTGGTGAGTGATGCGGTTTTGGTTTCCCATAACACCAGCAAGCTGTGTGATGTGTGCAGCTTGGGGGCCACCGCCCAGGTCGAGCAGCTGGAATCCGAGCTTTCGGGCGCAACCACCTACAACTACGGCGCGGCCCTGAATCTGGGCGTGGATATTACAAACCTGCACCAGCTGACGGCCTCCTACAGCTGGCAGGCGGATTCCGGAATTGAAACCGGGCGTATTGACGAGCAGAGGCATCAGTTGATTCTTGGCGTTAGCCGCCGGCTGGCGGAAGACGTGCGCATGGGGTTGCAGCTGCGACAAAGCTGGGTCCGGCGCAAAGCGGAAAATGCTGACCAGGAACAGTATGCCGTCCGACTGTTTATCGCCAAAGATTTCAGCCTGACGTCAACACGTTGAACCACCACGGACAGAAGGGAATCATGTTCGACAACAAACGCTACATCGAACTTGCAAAGGAAACGCCGCCGCAATTGCTGGTGGTGATCGATACCGAGGAAGAGTTCGACTGGAAGGCCGAGCCGGATGCATTCGAAGACCGGGTCACTGCCATGGACTGTATCGACCGGGTGCAGGATATTTTCAACGACTACGGCATTCAGCCCTGCTACGTGATCGATTATCCCATCGCCAGCAAGGTTCAGGGTTATCGGAAACTGCGGGACTATGCGGAGCAGGGCCTGTGTGAGATTGGCGCCCATCTGCACCCCTGGGTGAACCCGCCCCAGACAGAGGAACTTACGCGCCCGAATACCTACCCGGGTAACCTGCCGGAACCCCTGGAACGGGAAAAGCTGACGGTTCTGAAGGAAACCATTCGCCAGAACCTGGGCGTAGCGCCCGTAGCCTACAAGGCGGGGCGATACGGTTTCGGCCCCAACACCGGGCAGATTCTTCGGGATCTGGGATTCAGTATCGATCTTTCCGTATGCCCGCCGCTGGATTCCCGGGCAGATGGCGGCCCGGACTATCGCCGCTTTGATGCGCGGCCTTTCTGGTTCGGGCCGGCAGGACAACCGCTGCTGGAAATTCCCTGTACCGGTGGTTTTATCGGCTGGGCCAGACCCGCCGCCGTGCCGCTGTATGAGCTGGCAACCCGAATGATCCGCTTCAAGGCGCCGGGCATTCTTTCTCGGGCCGGTGCGGTCGACCGCCTGATGCTGTCACCTGAAGGCTTTACGCCGGACGAGCACGTGAAACTGACGAAAGCCCTCTACCGGCAAGGGGTGCGAACCTTCACCTGGAGTTTTCACAGCCCGAGTGTCGTGCCCGGCAACACCACCTACGTTCAGGATGAACAGCAGCTGGAGCAGTTCCTGGCGAGCTTCCGGCAGTATTTCGATTTTTTCTTTAATGATCTGGGCGGCAAGGCGACCACGCCAACTCGTCTGCGTACCCTTATGGAGAGCATGGTATGAAAGTTCTCGGGATTTCCCCCCTGGACAAGGATTCAACCGTTGCCATTGTTGAAGATGGCGAAATTCTGTTCGCTGCAGGGGAAGAACGTTTTTCCCGCACCAAGCAGCAGGACGGCTTTCCCCAGCTGGCTCTGGAGGCGGCACTGGATTACACCGGCCTGCAAATGCAGGATTTTGACCTGGTGTGCTATCCATTTCTCACCTGGGAAAACGAACAGAAGCTCTTCCACAAGAACCTGGAAGACGAGAAAACCTTTATCAAAGGCTTTCAGCCCGGGGACCTGAGCAGGCAGGTGAAGGAAGCGCTGGAGAAGGTGCCGGATCGCAATCAGCCCATTCATGGCCTGGAACACCCCAATGCCATCATGGAAAAGAGCTTTTTACACAGCTCGTTTTACAGCATGGCGGGGGCCCAGAAACTGGCTTCCAACAACGCCGCGTTCAAGGCATCGCGCCAGTGGGGTGAGGCTGCAACCGAGAGCTTCAAACGCTGGGAGCAGGATCTTAATAATGGACTGGCCGAAAATGGCTGGACCAAACCAGTCAAACGCATGGATCACCACCTTTCCCATGCCGCCAACAGTTTTCTGTGCAGCGGGTTTGACCGTGCCCTGTGCGTGACCCTGGATGGCTACGGCTCAGGATTGGCCGGTTCCGTCAGCGAGGCCAGTAACGGCAAGATCAAACGCCTCCATGGCCTGCCGTTCCCGAATTCCCTCGGCACACTGTACGAGCATGTCACCTCAAGCCTCGGCTTCAAGCCGAGCCGCCATGAAGGCAAGATCGTGGGGCTGGCGTCATACGGTGATCCGTCCATTCTGGGGGACATCCTTCTGGGCCGGATTGAGCAAACGCCCGGGGACTTCCGCATCTACGAGGCCAATAACGTGTATTTCTCCCGTTATCTGGCGAGCCGGTTCCCGAAGATCGACGTGGCGGCGGCCTACCAGTATGTGCTTGAGCAAGTGGCCTGCAACTACGTTCGCCACTGGGTTCAGAAAACCGGTATCGACACGTTGGTGTTGTCTGGTGGTGTGACTGCAAACGTCAAGCTGAACCAGCGGTTGTTTGAGATTGAAGGGGTCAATCACATCTTCGTGTACCCGAATATGGGTGATGGCGGCTGCGGCACCGGTGCTGCGCTTTATCACAGCTGGCCTGGCGGTATTAAGCCTTCAATTTCCAGCGCCTATTTTGGCCCGGACTTCCCGGAGGCACAGCTTGAAAAGGCATTGCAGGCCGAGGGCCTGAGCTTCTCCCGGCCAGAACACCTGGCGGCAGAAGTGGCTGCGCTGATCCACAGCGGACAGGTGGTGGCCCGCTTTGATGGCCGCATGGAATACGGCCCGAGGGCGCTGGGCAACCGCTCCATCATGTATCACGCCCGGGAGCCGGAAGTGAACCAGTGGCTGAACAAACGCCTGGGCCGCACCGAGTTTATGCCCTTTGCGCCGGTGACCTTGTACGAGGCCAGGGAGCGCTGTTATCACAACATCAAAGGTGCAGAACACGCGGCTGAATTCATGACCATCACTTTCGACTGCACCGAGTTTATGCGGGAAAACTGTCCGGCAGCAGTGCATGTAGACGGCACGGCCAGGCCGCAACTGATCCGTCGTGAAGTTAACCCGGGTTACTACGACATCCTGAAAGAGTACGAAAAGCTCAGTGGCATTCCGAGCCTGATTAATACCAGCTTTAACATGCACGAAGAGCCGATTGTCAGTAGCCCGGAAGATGCCGTCAGGGCCTTCTTGCAGGGGGCGCTGGATTATCTGGTGATGGGGCCGTACCTGGTGAAACATCCGAGCCCGAAGCACTGAACGCGCCATGGAGCAGGATGCGTTGTATGAACTCTGAACGGTTGCAGGTTGTTCGCTACCCGGTTGCTGACCTTGAGCGGCTGGAAGCGCTTTGGCGCGACCTGGAAGGCCGGGCTTCGCCAACCGTGTTTTTGTCCTGGCAATGGCTGGGGCATTGGCTGGCGGTTTATGAACCTCAGGCGCAGGTTCTCGAAGTAACCCAAGGCGATCGGGTAGTGGGCCTTGGCATTGTGGTGCAGACGGAAGAGCGGCGCCATGGTGTGCTCCGTTCCAACTGCCTGCGACTGCACCAGACCGGGCACCGGCAACAAGACCAGATCTGGATTGAGTATAACGGGTTCCTGGCGGAGCAGGGCATGGAAGCGTCAGTTGCGGCCGCGTGCCTGCAGCACCTCTGTAACGATATGCCCCAGTGGGATGAATTCATTGTAGGCGCTATAGATGCCGAAGAGGCCCGCCACTACGCAGAGCTTACCGGTCTGTTCGCCCATCTGCGATGGGAAGCCCCCTGTTACGGGGTAGACCTGGATGCCCTGCGCCGCAGTGGTCAGCATTACCTGGATACCCTGACGCGAAACACTCGTTACCAGATCAACCGATCTCACCGGCTTTATGAAGCGTGGGGCGCTGTGGAGCTGGTGCGGCCCGATTCCGCCGAAGAAGCCGTGGCTATCTTTGACAGCATCGGGCCGTTACACCTGAACCGCTGGGGTGCAGGCCCGGACCAGAGCGGCTACGCAAACCCGGATTTTGTTCGCTTCCACCGCAGCCTGATTCAGGATCAATGGGCCAGCGGCGGTGTCGATCTGGTTTCGGTTAAGGCTGGAGATGACATGATCGCCTCCTTCTACAACCTGCTCTACGACCAGAAGGTGTATTTCTATCTGGGCGGCATGAAGACCGAGCCCGACAACCGCTACAAGCCCGGTTTGTTGGGCCACAGCCTGTGCATTGAAGACTACCGCCACCACGGATTCCATTATTACGACTTTATGGGAGGCGACGAGCGCTATAAAACTCAGTTGGGATCGCTTCATAAGCAGCTGGTGCAGGTGTCGCTGCAGCGGGACCGCTTCAAGCTGAAGCTGGAAGATGTGATGCGCAAAGCCCGTAACCGGCTCCTTCCCGAGGCCGGAGGGAGGCTGAAATGACGGTGATGGCGATGGCTGATGTCACAGGGCATAAACAGACGCTACCCGCTGATGTGAAAGTGGAGCGTTGCGTGGATGTGGACCGAAGCGCCTACCAGAATTTTGTGGCTTCCCATCCACATGCGACGGCCTATCACAATATTGCCTGGCTGGACGCGGTGGAGCAGGCATACGGCCACCCATGCTGGGTAATCACCGCATGGCGCGGGCACCGTCTGGTTGCGGTATTACCGGTTTGCCAGTTACGCCGTATTGGCGGTGGCTCCCTGGTGTCTTTGCCGTTCAGTGATCTGGCCGGCCCGCTGTACGAGACCATTGAAGGCGAATCGGCCCTGAAAACCGGTGTCCGAACCCTGCTCTCCGAGTTGGGTGCAAGCACCCTGGAAGTCCGGCGTAGAGGGCCGGCACTCAGCGAAGAGGATATCGCCGAACTGGAGCAGCGGAAAAGCAATCGCAAAGTCAGCATGGTCGCTTCTTTGCCGGAGTCTTCCGAACGGCTGTTCGCCAGCTATAAACCGAAACTGCGTAGCCAGATTCGCAAAGCGGAAAAAAATGGCCTGACAGCCGAAGTGGTTACCGGTGCCTCCGGAATCGACGCCTTCTACTCGGTGTTCGCCGCCAACATGCGGCGCCTTGGCTCGCCGGTTCACAGCAGGGAGTGGTTTGATGCCCTGAAAACTTCCTACGACGACCGCCTGCTGGTGGGCATTGTTCGTCTTGAAAATGAGGTGGTGGGTGCCGGCATCGTGCTGGTGCAGGGCAAGGCAGCCTGCATCCCATGGGCCTCCACCCTGGCGGAATACAACCACCTGGCTCCGAACATGCTGTTGTACTGGACGCTGCTGAGTTACGTGACTGATTCCGGGTGCAGACAGTTCGATTTCGGCCGGTCCTCTTTCGGCGAAGGCACCTATCGCTTCAAAAAACAGTGGGGTGCAGAGCCTGTGGCGCTGGACTGGCAAAAATGGCAACCGGATGGTTCGGTGCTTGAGTCCCCGGCTACTGAACCGGGGCTGCTGGTAAAGAAACTTCGAAGCTGGATTGAAACCTGCTGGCGGATGATGCCACTGCAGCTGGCCAACCGGCTGGGCCCGAAGTTAAGGAAACATATCAGCCTATGATGTCGATAGTGTTGGTGATCACGGTTGTGAGCCTGCTGGTGCCGGTCTATGTGTATGCCGGATACCCGGCCATGCTCTGGTTTTTCACCCGGGGCTACCCGGTGCGGACCCACCGGATTGGCGACATCACACCGACCGTGAGCCTGATTATATCGTGTTACAACGAAGCGCCGGTTATCCGCGCCAAGCTCGATAACGCACTGGCGCTGGATTACCCACGCAATAAGCTGACCATTCTGGTGGTGTCTGATGGCTCCGATGACGGCACCGATGACATCGTTCGCGAACATCAGGGGCAGGGCGTGCGGCTGATCCGCCAGGAGGGCCGGCTTGGTAAAACCATGGGCCTGAACCAGGCCATGGAAAGCGTGGACACCGACCTGGTGGTATTCAGCGACGCCAATGCTATGTACGCCGCCGATGCCATCACCAAACTGGCACGCAACTTTGCTGACCTGGACGTGGGTTACGCCGTCGGAGCGGCGCTCTACACAGACGGCGACGCAGGAGCCAGCGCCAGAAACGAGAATTTGTACTGGCGCTATGAAATGGCGATTAAGCAGATGGAGTCTCGCCTGCACTCGGTGGTCGGCGGAGATGGTGCCATCTATGCCATTCGCACCCGCCTGTGGGAGCCACTGCAACCAAAAGACATCAACGACTTTGTGAACCCGCTGCAGATAATAGCCAAGGGTTACCGGGGCGTGTTTGATGCCCAAGCCCGGTGCTTTGAAGAGACCGCCGGTGAATTCGACAAGGAAATCGCCCGTAAAGAACGCATTGTTAATCGCAGCATTCGCGGCCTGATGCGGGTGACGTCCACCATGAATCCGTTCAGGGCAGGGGTGTTTGCCTGGGAGGTTATCTCCCACAAACTGCTGCGCTGGCTGATACCGCTGTTCTTGCTAACCGGAACAGCCGGTAGCGTGCTGCTGGCGCTGGCGGGTTTCAGGCTCTTTCAGCTCATCACCCTGGGCGCGGCCGTGCTGATGATTCTGGCTTGTGCCGGCCACATCGCCAAAGACAAGAATGCAATGCCGGCCTGGATCTCTACACCTTATTACTTCGTGATGGTCAATCTCTATGCGGTCCGAGGGATTGTGAAAGCCATGCAGGGAGAAACCCAGGTTACCTGGAGCAGTGCCAGGCCGGTTAACGGCCGGGAGCAGAGTTGATGTCCAAGTTTGCGCTGCTGTTTTTGTTGGTGTTCTTTGGCGGGATTGTGGCTGCGTTGATGTATAGCGGCACGGCAGCGTTCGTGTTGTATCAGCTGGTTTATTTTCTGAATCCGGATGATCGGTGGTGGTCGGCGTCGATTCCGGGTCTCAGGTACTCCTTGATTGCGGTTGTCTTGATGATTTTTGTACTGGTAACCCGCCACCGGGAGCAGGCAGCGAAAAGCCCCTGGCTGGCCCAGCCCGCTACGAAGTGGATCATCCTGATTCTCGGGATGTATTACTTCATGTACCTGCACGCCATCAACCCGGTAGCCCATGACAAGTTCACCTTCGACTTCACCAAAACGGTCATCATTATTGCGGTTGCCTACAAACTCATTCACTCGGAAAGAGCACTGCACGCCGTGATGTGGGGTTACATCGCCGGTGCTACCTATCTGGGGTACCTGGCGACTGTCACTGGCCGAAACGCCGGAGACAGGGTAGAGGGCATCGGTATGGCCGATGGTACCGATGCTAATGATGCCGCTATCACCCTGGTGCCTGCAGCGGTCATCCTGATGTACCTGGCCTGGATGGGTAACTTCAAAACCCGAGTGCTGTGCGTACTTTGTGGCGGCCTGATCGCCAATGGGCTGGTTCTGATCAATAGCCGGGGGGCGTTTTTGGGGGCAGCCACGGGCGTGGGGATTTACCTGCTGTATATGCTGTTTTCCCGTTTCCAGAAAAAGGGCCAGCGGGCGATGGCAATTCTCATCGTAGTTGGTGGCCTCTCCGGCGCGCTCTATCTTACCGACGACCAGTTCTGGGGCCGCATGAATACTATGCAAGACCTCGAAGACAAATCCAGTGGCGCCGGCCGCATGGAGTTCTGGTGGGCCACTTTTACCATGATGAAAGAGCACCCGGCGGGGCTTGGCATCATGGGTTATCAGGAAATCAGCGCAGCTTACATTCCTCCGGAGGTGCGGGGTAAGGAAGAGAAACGGGCGGTTCATTCGTCCTGGTTCCAGTTGTTGTCCGAACTCGGGTGGCCGGGTCCGATTTTGTTTTTCTTCTTGCTGATGTCGCTTTTAAAGGTAAACCGGCAAGCCAAGAAACGACTGATCAGTGAAGGGCGAACGGATGAGTATTTTCGGGTAGTCGCCCTGGAAGTCGCATTGCTTTCCTACATGGTGTCTGCCTCGTTTATAGACCGTTTCCGGTCTGAAATTCTGTGGTGGATGATTCTGTTCGTAGCGGCTGCGGGCAATGTCTACTACCTGCAATTTCAGGAGCACCTGGCCCACAGAAGGCTTGGAAAGCGGCCATCACCCAACGCAACGGAAATGCCCACATGACACGGATTAACGTTTTACAGTTCATAACCCCTGCCGGCTTCTACGGTGCAGAACGCTGGGTACTGGCACTGGCCAACAACATTGATACAACTGCCGTGAACTGCGACCTGGCCGTCACCCGTGAGAGCGCAGACCAGGATCTTACAGTGGCCGACCTGTACCCGACGAGTGAGGGACAGAAAGTTCACTACCTGGATATGAACGGCCGGTTCGATGCGAGGGTGATTAAAGAGCTATGCCGGGTGATTCGTGAAAGGAACATCCACATCATCCACACCCATGGTTATAAATCGGACATCCTCGGCCTGATTGCCGCCCGCCGCACCGGAATACAGTGCGTCAGCACACCGCACGGGTTTTCCGGGAAGGTGGGGTTCAAGCTGAGTGCTTTTATAAAGGTTGGAACTTTTATGCTGCGGTATTTTGACCAGGTGGTGCCGCTTTCGGAAGAGCTGGTTCAGGATATGGCACGGTTTGGTGTGCCTGCCGCCAGAACCCGTTTTATTCGCAATGGTGTTGATCTGACCGAGATTGATGTGTTCAGAGCCGGTGAGGCAGGGCGTCCGGGAGCCAATGAGTCTGCGCACCGGACCATTGGCTTTATCGGCCAGATGATTCCCCGCAAGGGAATTCCTGATCTGCTTGCGGTGTTTGATGCTCTGTACCAGACAGATAATCGCCTGCGCCTCCAGTTGCTGGGCGATGGCGCCCAAAGGGCAGAGCTGGAGGCTCAGGCCAGTAAGATGGCGAGTGAGAGCGCCGTTGAATTTCTAGGCTTTCGCAGTGATCGCCTGAACCTGCTTTCCCGTTTTGACCTTTTCGTGATGACCTCCTCCCTGGAGGGCATTCCCCGCTGCATGATGGAAGCCATGGCTATGGGAATTCCCGTGATTGCCTATGATATTCCCGGGGTTGATCAGCTGGTTGAGCATGAAAAAACCGGGTTACTCGCTCCCCTGGGAGATCGTGAGTCACTGGTCGAGTGTTGCAGCCGAGTGTTGAGCGACAAGGAATTAGCCGAATCACTTACCCGGAATGCCCGTGAGATGGTTAAAGAGCGTTACTCCGCCGCTCGCATGGCTCAGGAGTATGAAACTTTGTTTTCCAATCTGCTGAACGGGCCTGTCGGAGAGGCAGTATCGGTCAGGAGGGCAGGCTGAGAATGTGTGGTTTGGCCGGTTTTCTAAGAACGCCTTCTACACCCGACAGAGCTGCCCATAAAGATTGGCTTGCGCGCATGGGCGAAAGCATCAGGCACCGCGGGCCAGATGCCGGGGCTATCTGGACTGATGATGAAGTCGGGCTTGTTCACCGCCGGCTCAGCATCATTGATCTGTCTGAGGCCGGAAACCAGCCTATGGTGTCTGCCTCTGGCCGGTATGTGATTGTATTTAACGGCGAGATTTACAACTTTCAGGAATTGAGGGAACACCTGTGTCGCGAAGGCCATGTTTTTCGCACAGGAACCGACACCGAAGTCTTGCTGACACTTTATGAAACTATGGGGCCGGAATGTCTGGGTCAGCTGAACGGGATGTTTGCGATCGCTGTCTGGGACAAGACTGCCAGCAGCCTGTTTCTTGCAAGGGATCGCCTGGGTAAAAAGCCGCTTTACTTCTATCACAACGCTGGCCATTTCGCCTTCGCCTCCGAGATCAAAGCCTTGTTGCCCCTGCCCTTCTTGAACACGGAACTGCGGCACGATGCGATCAAGGATTTCTTTGCCTACCAGTATGTTCCAGACCCTAAAACCATCTACCGCAATATCTACAAATTGCCCCCGGGCCATTGGCTGGAAACCGATGGTGTAAAGGTCCAGCAGGCCCAGTACTGGGATCTGGCGTTCGATAACCCGTCATCGCGAAGCGCGGATTCGCTGGCGGAAGAGCTGTATGCCTTGATTGACGATGCGGTCCGGTTGCGCATGGTTAGTGATGTTCCACTTGGTGCATTTCTCAGTGGTGGCGTTGATTCCAGTGCGGTTGTTGGCTTGATGGCCGGCCACAGTCAAAGGCCGGTGACCACGTGTTCCATCGGGTTTGACTCCAGGCACTTTGATGAGGTGGTGTGGGCGCAGAAAGTTGCGAACCAGTTTGGGACGGATCATCACGAATTTACCGTTAAGGAAAACGTTGCCGGATCACTGGGCAAGATTTCCAGATACTTTGACGAACCCTTTGCAGATCCTTCGTTTGTACCCACGTATTTTGTGTCTCAACTGGCACGGCAGAAAGTGACCGTGGCTCTGGCCGGGGACGGCGGTGATGAGAATTTTGCCGGCTACAGCAAATACCGCACTGACCAGATTGAAAACCAGATTCGCAGTTTGGTGCCCGGTGGGATACGGCGTTCGCTGTTTCCGTTGTTGGCAAGAATGCTCGGCCAGATGGATAATACACCGGCTAAGAAAGCGAACTCCTTGCTGGGAACCCTGGCGACAGAGCCAGACCAGGCGTTCTATACCTCAAACTGCTTCTTTCGGCCGGAAATCTGGAATTCACTGGTAAGCGGTGAGCTGGCGAGAGAAACCAAAGACTATGACCCCGGTGAGATCACCCGGCACCATTACCGGCAGGCTAAGGCCGAAGACCACCTATCGCGAATCCTGTACACCGACATCAAAACCTACCTGCCGGGGGATATTCTGGTGAAGGTCGATCGGATGAGTATGGCAAACTCCCTGGAAACCAGAGCGCCGTTACTGGATTACCGCGTGGTCGAATTCGCAGCCAATATCCCTTCGCGATTAAAGCTTCATGGCAAAGACAAGAAGCACATTCTTAAAAAAGCGTTCTCAGGCATGCTGCCTCAAGATGTGCTGTACAGAAAGAAAATGGGATTTTCTGTGCCCCTGGCCCAGTGGTTACGGTGCGAGCTCCGGGAAATGGCTGAATCGTTGCTTCTGGCACCGGACAGTGGGCTGTCGAATTTGTTTGATCCCGCTGGAATCCGCCGCCTGTGGGAGCTACATCAGTCCGGCAGGGACAACGTAACCCAGGAGCTTTGGTCTTTACTGGCCTTTGAACTCTGGTGGCAGAGTTACCAGAAAGACCAAGCGGGAGGAGGGCTGCTTTGATGGGGTCCCCCAAACACAACGCCCCCCAACCGAAAGTCCTTCACGTTACGTTTAACATGGGAATAGGGGGCACTGAGCAGGTTATAAGGCAACTGGTTCTGGGTAGCCGGGGGCAGGAGGTCGAACACGAGATAGTCTGTATCGATGGGCAGGTTGGCGCAATCGGGGAGCAGGTGCGGGAGGACGGTATTCCCGTGCACCGGGTCTCCCGTGCCCCTGGATTTGACCGGAAACTCATACGGGCCCTGCGAGACCTTATCCGGGCACGGGATGTGAGTATTGTTCATTGCCATCAATACACTCCGTTCCTGTATGGGCGGTTGGCAGCGGTGGGGACAGGCGCAAAAGTGGTGTTCACCGAACACGGACGATTTTACCCGGACAGGTACCGTTATAAGGCCGCCTTGATCAACCCTCTTCTGGCAATTCTGACTCCGGCAGTTGTGGCCATCTCCAGTGCAACCCGGGATGCCCTGGCAAAATATGAGTTCATGCCCAAAAGCAAAATCCAGGTGGTCTATAACGGCATTCAGCCGTTGAAGGCGGATCCAGCGCGCATTACCGAGCTAAGGAGTGAATTGGGGATTCCGGCAGACAGCTTTGTCTACGGTACTGTTTCCCGACTCGACCCGGTTAAGAATCAGGTAATGATGCTGGAAAGCTTCGCCCACTGCCTGAAAGATTACCCGGAAAGTTATTTGCTTATGGTTGGCGACGGGCCTGAAAGGCAGAGACTCGAAGACCAGGCTGAGAGTCTGGGCGTTTCGGAAAAGGTTCTCTTCACCGGCTTTATTACGGAGCCGGCCCAGCACCTTGCGCTTATGGATGCATTTTTACTGTCCTCTCATACGGAAGGCACTTCGATGACACTTCTGGAGGCCATGAGCTTGGGGCTGCCTGCTGTTGTGACTGCCGTCGGTGGAAATGTCGAAGTTGTGGAGCATGAGCTATCCGGATTAATTGCACCGGATAGCGACACGGCGGCGTTTGCGAAAGAGATGGTAAGGCTCCAGCAGCAAACCACATTGCGAGAGAAAATTTCAGAAGCTGCCAGAGACCGATTTCAAAGCCGGTTTTCGGCTGAGGCTATGGTTAATAGCTATCTGCGCATTTATCACCAGCTGCTCTCCTGAAGGTAAAGGTTTATGTCCAGCAGTATCCGGCGCGCTGTTCTGTACTCATCTGCAACTAGGTATAGCATACAGTTTATTGGACTTGCTTCGACGATGGTGATTGCCCGGCTGCTGTCTCCGGAGGAAATCGGAACTTTTGCGATTGCCAGCGCTATCGTGATGGTCATGAGTGAGTTTCGTTTGCTCGGAGCAGGAGCCTATCTGGTTCGGGAGCAGGAGCTGACAGAAGAGAAAATCCGTTCAGCCACCGGGCTCACGGTACTGATTTCCTGGGGACTGGGTCTGCTGATCTGGCTGGCGGCGCCGTGGGTGGCAGGGTTCTATGAGCTGGAGCCCTTATCGATTATTTTCCGGATACTCTCGGTGAGCTTCTTTGTTGCTCCATTCATCAGCATACCAACGTCCGTGTTGATGAGGTCCTTCCGGTTTAAGGAGCTGTTTGTAGTCAAGCTCTACACCACACTGGCTAATGTGCTGATTACCATCAGCCTGATTCTGGCCGGGTTCAGCTATTACGCCCTGGCTTGGGGGTACACACTTGCTGTTTTGGTCGAACTGCTGGTTTTGATTTATTACAGGCCGGCGGGTATGCCCTGGGGGCCCTCTTTCCAGCGTGTGGGGACTATTGCCCGCTTCGGGATCTACACCTCGTTAGCGGGTTTTTTACGGAAAGGTGTGGTGACTGTGCCGGATATGATCATTGGTAAGCTGGGCACACCGCTTCAGGTCGGCCTATTCTCCCGGGGGCTCGGATTCATCGAATTTGTCTCTCAGACCCTCATCATGGGCGTAAAGCCTGTGGTGCTGCCTTATCTGTCAGACGTAAAGCGCAGCGGGGGTGATATTAATCAGGCTTATCTGCAGGCCAGCGTGATGCTTGGCGGGTTGATCTGGCCGGTTCTGGCTGTGGCAAGTGTGGTTAGCCTTCCAGCGATCTATCTCTTTTTCGGTGATCAGTGGCTTCAGGCTGCGCCTTATGCTTCGCTGATTGCCTGGTGGGCAATCTTCCGGATGGTGCATTGGTTCTCTAGTGACTTGTTGATGGCCCGCGGCTTTGAAAAGGTCATGGTGATAAAAGAGGCGGTTGTGTTCCTCGCACATTTTCTGGCGATCCTGCTTTTATTCCCGCTTGGCCTGAAGGCCGTAGCGGCAGGGTTCGCCGGAGCGGGTGCTATCGACCTTGTGGTGACCAGTTGGGTGCTTTGGCGGTATCTTGATCTGAACCCGGCGCTTATGGTTCGGGCCTGGGGCCAGAATGCCCTCATCATGGTTTTGTGCGGGCTGGCTGCCTGGGGCTGTTATGAGGCCATACTTGCGCAGGGGCTCGGCATGGTGGCAGGTCTGTTAGTCGTTGCGAGCGTATTGCCGCCGGTCTGGCTCGGACTGATTTTTGTTTTGAAACATCCCCTGCGAGCAGAGCTGGTTCGTGTTATACGAATCTTGCACGTCTGATCAGCGTGTTATCACCAATCGGTACATGGCCTGAGTGGCAGCTTTTGAGTGTAGATACAATACTTCACGTAATGTTACGCACTGAAACCTATGGAGTCTGCTATGGCAAATGGAATGAAGCTGTCGGCCTGTCTGGCCTTTGGCCTGTTGGGAGGGTGCCAGTCCTGGTCAGTACGTGACATCGATTCACTGCCACCCACCGCCTCCCTACCGCCAACAAGCGAGCAAGGAAAGGTAGAGTTACGGTATTTTGATAACGTGACGGCTTCGTCGATAGACGAGCTTACGGCCTTGGGGCGGTTCCCTGATAACCCGGATGAGGTTTCAGAGCTGGCCCGCCTGGAGGTGCTTGATAACCGTGCAGATCAGTATGGGGGCTTTGTTCGTGGGTTTATTGTTCCGCCAAGTAGCGGCACTTACCGTTTCTTTATCAGTGCGGATGACGAAGCGCAGTTTATTTTCAGCACGACCGCCAGTTCAGCAGATGCCCAGGTCGTTGCCAGCGTGCCGCGCTACAGTTCTCGCAACCAGTTCGACAAATACAGCTCCCAAGCCTCTCCGATATTCAACCTGGAAGCCGGTAAGCGTTATTACTTTGAGGTGATTTACCGGGAGGGCTATGGCGGGGACCATTTCTCGGTTGCCTGGGAGGGCCCGGGGATCACGCAATCGATAGTTGCAGGTGATTACCTGTATTCCTACGGAGAAAGCAGCGCTATCTATCCAGGAGACGAGCTATCGAAAGAGGGATTTTCGCTGGGCTATCGGGTAGGTTACTTCGATGGTGGACAGGGCTTGGCTTTCAATCCTTCCTATCCGCCACTTGATGATGATCAGGACGGCCTCTATGACAATTGGGAAGAGTTTCATGGCCTGAGCGCCTCTGATTCTGCAGACGCCACATCTGACCGGGACAATGATTTCCTGACAGCAACAGATGAGTTCCGCTTTGGTGCGAACCCTGGAAGCCCGGACACAGACGGCGACGGCATACCTGATGGTGTGGAGTTTGCCTACGGTTTGGACCCGCTTAACCCGGGAGATGCCCGCGGAGACCTGGATGGAGATGGCGTTTCCAATCTGGATGAATATAACGCTGGAACCGATTTTACCGATGCCCAGGATGTGCCTGTGAAAGAAGCGGAATTGGTTCCGGGTATGGTCGGTCAGTATTTTTCGGGACGAGACCTTGATCAGTTCTTCTTCGCTCGCCTGGATGACAAGGTTGAGTTCGACTGGGGTAGTGGGTCGCCAGGCGAGGGAATCCCTAACGATGTCTTTAGCGTTCGCTGGGTAGGTTATTTCCAGCCGCCTCATAGTGAGGGGGCGCGGAGCTATACGTTCCGGGCGCGTCGGGATGACGGCGTCAGAATCTATCTGGGTGGAGAGCGGATTATGGACCGCTGGAGTGGTGGAAGCACATCCAACTATTACACAGCCTCGAGATCCGTAGAAGCGGGAGAACCAGTACCTTTAATCATCGAATACTCAGAGGGTTATGGCGGCGCCCGGATTTTCCTGGAAATTCAAGATAGCGAAACCGGCCAGCGACTTCCGGAATCATCTGTGCTGCTAACCACGGCATTAGATGCCCCTGTCTCTGAGGACTCCAGTGGGGATGGTATTCCGGATAGCTGGGCATTGAGGTTTGGTCTCAACCCGTACGAACAAAACTCAACCAAGGTGCTGAACAGCAGTAATGTGACAGTGCAGCAAGCCTACAACGAACAGCTGGATCCAAGAACACTCGAGCCAGACGACGAGTGGTCTGGTGGCACCGTGGGTAGCAGTCCTGCACCCGAGCAGCCTCCTGTCGAGCAAGCTCCTCCAACATCTACAACCACTGTTACTTTGAGCTGGACTGCGCCTGGTACACGGCTGGATGGTAGTTCGATTTCACTATCAGAGATTGAGGCCTACGAAATCCTGTATGGCCAATCTGAAACTAACTTGACCGAGCGAGTGGAAGTAGGGCCTGTGGAGACCGAGTACACGTTTGAGGGGCTTAAAGCAGGAACCTGGTATTTTGCCGTGCGGGTGAGAGATAACTCTGGGCTTTGGAGCCCTAATTCCGAGATCGTGAGTCGTTCAGTAGAGTAAAAGCCTCACACCTTAAAGAAGCTCAGCGTTGGCTGAGCTTCTTTATTTTTAGTGCAAGACCCGCTGCAATATCTGCAACATCAAATTCGTGCCGGTTAGCGTATCCGGTAAACTCTGCACGATGTTGCTGCCTGAGTTCGCGCAGCACAGAGACCACCTCGTCCGGGCGGGAGGGATCAGCGCAGAGCCCGAGCTCCTTCTGTCTGACCAGTACACTCAACGCGCCGTTGTCCGGAGTTATGCTGATCATTGGTTTGTTCAGTGCAAGGTAGTCATAAAGCTTTGATGGAACCTGGCTCTCTGTGAACGGTTGAATGTTAACCACCGCATCTGCGGTTGCCAGCTCCGCGAGGCACTCCTTGTAAGGCCTTGCAGGCTCGAGCTTCAACGCTCCGCTTTCAAGCAGGTCTTTGTAGCGTTTCTTTATGTCGTAGGCGAGTTGCACTTCACCTATCTGTGTAAAGCGGAATTGCTTTTCCTGCTGTCCCTCTTCGGTAACTTTCTGATTGAGCAGGCGGATAGCGTCAAGTAGTGGTGCTGGATCGCGCACGCCGTACAAAAAGCCGGCGTGATATAGATCCACATACGGTCTTTCTTTATCTGGGGGAGCCGGCGAGCCCGCAAGGTTGAAATCGGACAGGTCGTACCCGTTGGGCATTACGAAGAACCGTTCCGGATTCATTTCGGGGTAACGGGCGAGGAAGGCTTTACGTAGAGGTTCGGTATTCAGAGAAACCGCTGCTGCATGCTCTACAACCTTACGTTCAAGTTTGCCGGCCCAGCCATCCAGAAAACGCCCCTTGGACTGGTGGAAAGGGTTATCCATCCAGGGGTCCCGAAAGTCGACAATGAGAGGCTTGCCGGTTGCCTTGCTGATCATGTATCCGGTTATCAGGCCTGACCATGGCGAGCCGGTTGCGAAGATCACGTCAATGTTCCTGTCCCGAACAAGCTTTTTTCCGGCCCGAGCTGCGGGAAAAATCCATGGCCCGGCCTGATCAGGGAAGTAGCAGAGATCGTAGATGAAATCTTTCAGGCGCTGAAAATGACTGCGGGTATCGGTGTCTTCGGCGGTGGCTTTGAAAACGGAGGTTTGCGTGGACTGCGCCAAACTTTCACTATGGTTGCTGGAAGCAGGCTCCCGTCGAGCCAATCCTTTAAGCGCCTGTCTCATGCCCAGAAGCTTTTTGAAGATATCCCATGGAGCCACCCTGTGTATAACCTCGCCATTTACAGGGAGGCTCAGATGGGCAAGGGCGTTGTCCTGTTCCCGTGTCTCCGCCGGCCCCGTTAATACATGGCACTCCCCGTTGTGAAGGTATCGAAGAAACTTCACCGTACGCATGCTGCCCGGTACTCCGGTACTGATAGTCGGAGGAAAAAAGTAGGCAATAAAAAGCACTCGACGGCCACCGAGATCGCCGGATTGCGTCCTCGTAGGGGTTGCTGATGCCATGGGTATCTATCCTTATCCCTGAAATATCCCTTTAGCTGTGGGTGAGCCCCACAACATCGATCAGTCCGTCCAGCTCCTGTAGCAGGCTGCGAACCTCCATAAACGACGCATGTTTAACCAAGGCGCAGGTAACATTCGCAGTTTGAAGAACCTGAAGCATGGTCGCATGGTGAATGTTCGGCGCCTGAAGCGAAGGCGGAAGCTCTTGAACGTTCGGTTCTACTACAAGAACCTGGCACCCTAAACGGGCGATATCCTGCGTTATGCGTAAAGCGGGGCTCTCCCGCAGATCGTCGATGTCTGGCTTAAAGGCAACACCAAGGCAGGCAACCTTGATATCACTTCGCTGGATTCCCTGTTTTTCTGCCTCGAGTTCCTTGATCGCCTGCTCAACCTTGGTGAGAACCCAGTGCGGCTTGCCGTCGTTGATTGCTCGTGCGGTGCGGATCAGCCTTGCCTGTTCAGGTGCGCTATCAACAATAAACCAGGGGTCAACGGCAATGCAGTGGCCGCCAACACCGGCACCAGGCTGGAGGATATTGACTCTGGGATGGCGGTTGGCAAGCTTGATCATTTCCCAGACGTTGATATCTAACTTGTCACAGATCACCGAAAGCTCGTTAGCAAAGGCGATGTTTACGTCCCGGAAACTGTTCTCGGTCAGCTTCGCCATCTCGGCCGTACGTGCGTTGGTGACAACGCATTGGCCTTGCACAACTTGCTTATAGAGAGTTACGGCCTCTTCAGCGCACTTTGGCGTGATGCCTCCGATAACGCGATCGTTCTCCACCAGTTCCCGAATAACCTGACCGGGAAGAACCCGCTCGGGACAGTGGGCAACCCGGATATCAGAGTTCTCGCCATGGGTGTGGGGGAAGGTTAGGTCGGGGCGCTCCTGTGCCAGCCATTCGCAGACCTTTTCGGTAGTGCCAACTGGCGAAGTGGATTCGAGCACCACAAGGTTGCCGGCCTCCAGGACCTTGGCCAGCGCCCGGGTGGCGCATTCGACATAGCTTAGATCGGGCACCTTTCCTTCTTTGAACGGCGTGGGGACCGCAATCAGGAAAGCATCGGAAGCAACAGGCTCGTTAGAGGCCTTCAGGTAGCCTTCAGTAACCGTCGCGCGCACCACAATGTCCAGGGAGGGTTCAACAATGTGGATCTTACCCTGATTGATTGTATTGACCGCTTTTTCATTGACGTCTACACCAAGAACCTGAAGCCGTCTGGAGGCAAATACCGCTGCGGTCGGCAGGCCGACATATCCGAGCCCCATAACCACGATTCGACTCATACTCATAGCACGACTCCTTTGTGCTGACTGTCGCCGGGAAGACCGTCGACGAAATAATCACCGAGAAAATCGACAATGCGAGAACAGGCCTGCCCATCACCGTAGGGGTTGTGGGCTTTACTCATCCGCTGATAGTTCTCTGAGTCCGTTAGTAACAGGCTAACCTCCTCAACAATCCGCTCCACATCGGTACCCACCAATCGGACGGTACCTGCTGCGATAGCTTCAGGCCGTTCAGTGGTGTCTCGCATAACCAGAACCGGTTTGCCCAGAGAGGGTGCTTCTTCCTGAATTCCGCCAGAGTCCGTTAACAGTAAATAGGCGCGGTCCATCAGGTAGACGAAAGGAAGGTAGTCTTGTGGTTGAATCAGGTGGATGCGCGGCCGATCGGCAAGAAGCCGAAGAACGGGCTCCTGAACCTGCGGATTCAGGTGTACGGGATAAACAATCTCGGTGTCGGGATGGGTTTCTACGATTGAGTTGAGAGCATGACAGATGCGCTCAAAACCGGAGCCAAAGCTTTCCCGGCGGTGCCCGGTGACCAGAATCAGCCGTTTGCCGGGGTCAAGAAAACTGAATTGTTCCTCGAACTCGGATCGCAGAGCAGCACTACCGTGAATTTTCTCCCGCGTAGAGAGCAGGGCATCAATTACGGTATTGCCGGTAACGTAAATGTGCGACTCCGGGATGCCTTCTCTGAGCAAGTTATCCCTGGCCGTGTTCGTGGGTGCAAAATGTAACTGGGTAAGCGCCCCCGTGAGCTTACGATTGCCTTCCTCCGGCCACGGCGAATAGATGTCGCCCGTCCGCAACCCCGCCTCGATATGCGCTACCGGTATCTGCTGATAATACGCTGCCAGACTCGCCGCAAAGGTTGTAGATGTATCGCCATGAACCAGTACGAGATCCGGCTTGAAGGATTGCAAAACCTCCTCAACACCGGAAAGAACTCTTCCCGTAAGCGCAGCTAGGGATTGTCCGGGTTTCATAACGTTCAGATCGAAGTCGGGCTCCAGATCAAAAAGGGCGAGTACCTGGTCCAGCATGTGGCGATGCTGTGCGGTAACGCAGACCCTGGACTCGAACCTTGAGTCTGCCTTTAGGCGTAGCGCCAGAGGTGCCATTTTAATGGCCTCCGGGCGTGTGCCGAAAACGGTGAGAACTCTCATGCCGATGGCCTTCCTTGGAGAGTTATGATTGTTGGCTTCCTGTTACAAAACGTTACCATAATCTGGCTGATAACTGTACAGGCTAGTAGCAGAAACTGTGCGGAAAAATAGATCTATCAACGGCTGTGCGGAAGTTGGAAGGTGGTGCTATGCTTGATACAAAAGTTTACAAATAGGTTGTTGGATGTGCTCTGCTAAGTTGAGGTGATGAGTTGTGATTGGGAAAAGGGATGCAGCCTCAAAACTAAATCAAAGCTATAAAATAGGATGTGACTATGACTTCGAACTACCTTTATTTTTCGGTTCTGTTTTTATCTGGAGCTATGCTTTCAGGGGCTCCGGCATTAGGGGCAGAGCTCGTATTCGAGGAAAGTTTTGATGCGCAAGCAGATTGGACTGGAGGTATGCATCAGGACAGTCCTAGCAGCAGGCTACCTTCGAGGGGAGACATTATTCCGGAGGGTTGGTCTGCTTTACGCGTAGACCCCACGTGGGCCCCGTCAAAAGGTCATCCTGATAGACATGAATCTCTGGAAATTCTGGAGTCAAACGCCGATAAGGCAAGAGGCCGGCAAGGCAAGTCTATGGTTGGATGGAGGGATTCCTATGACCCAGGCTGGAATAGATGGAACTCTGAGAACCTGATGCTAAGGTATCTGCCCGAGCGGGACGAGTATTATGCGGAATTTTGGATCACCTTCTCCGATGAGATGATAAAGACATACTACAATCACGGATTGGGCACCTCAAAGATTTTCCGGATTTATGCGTTCAACGGTGATCGAGAAGATCCGTTCAAGTATTTCTCGGAGGCGACAACTCCCGATTTTTTATGGGGAGTTTCGGGAGGAACGACTTATGGAATGCGAAATAAATTATCTTTCATAGTGAGAGGGGCTGATCTAGCCAATGGGGATGCTCCCGGGATGCCTTATGGTTTGACCGGTAACGGAGATCTATCACTAAGTTATAGCTATTACGATCATATCAAGGAAATGGCTGAAGATGGCCGTGACCCCGTACTTCTGGATAGGCTAAAGGGCGGAACTATCTCCGGGGATGTTTCTCACATTGATCAGGTTTTTGGGAATGAGCGGCATTGGACTAAAGTTGCCTTCTACGTGAGAATGAACAGCAGCCCCGGTGCCACGGATGGGGTTCTCATGCAATGGATCGATGACGAAAGAATCTTTGTTAATGAGTCAATACCTTGGGTTCGGGATGGTTTAAATATGGTAAAGTGGAGTGCGATTGGAATTGGCGGAAATGACTATTTTAATAAGTACCCGAACGAATTAAGACACGAAGAATGGTATGCAATTGATGACTTTAAAGTCTATGATACCATCCCGTTTGATCTGGGTGGAGCTACAAGTGTACTGCCTTCCCCACCTGATAATGTTGAAGTATATTAATAGGCTTAAGGGGGCTAACGTTCAACACTAAGGTTTTTTAAGAGCTTGTTTCTGATATTGTCGTTGCTTTCTTTCAAGAAAAAAAGTTGCCCCCACGCTTCCAAAAGCATTAATCGCGTAAGGAACGATCGGCTTGAATTTTCAGAAAGAATCCGAACTTTTGCATTATCCAAGCCAAAAATCTCAGAAATAAAGGAGTCTTTAAAAAGTTCGGGGTTTATACGCATTCTTTCAAAAGCATCGGTTGGAAACCCGCGTTTCGGTCTGTAGCTTAAGTGTTTTGGGATATAACGCTTTGCAACTTCTCTCAGTATCCATTTGGACATAAGAAATGGGTGTTTCGATTCTTTTGCAGCTTGCAGCGATGGTTTAATTTTATGGTGATAAGGTAAGTTGCAAGCAAATCTAACGCATGCAGGGTCCAGGAATGGGAAGCGAGCTTCTATCCCTGATGCCATACCAAGCATATCATTTCGGTGTAAAAGAGTTCTAAGATGGTAGGTTAAATAATAGAACGTTTTTTTATCTCTTTCACTTATGGAGTAGCTGCTAATTTTGTCAAGTTCTGATCGGATCTCGAGTATTTCTTGTATATTTTCGTAACGTGTAAGTAAGTTAATTCCAGAAGAGGGATCTATTTTTTTGGTATTGAAGAAAACCTTGCTTAAAATAGTGCTTTTTCTTGATAGCCTGGAAATCAGCTCAAAGAATTTATGGAGAGCTTGGATATAGTCCTCTGTTGGAATATGAGAATACCCTAAGAAGCATTCGTCTGCAGCCTCACCAGTTAAAATGACCTTTATATTATTTTTCTTCACCAAGTCAGTAACCCGAATAAATGGTATGCAATTTGGGTGGTAAGAGAAAGGTTGACTATAGTGTCTTGTTACATCGGGTATGAATTTAATGAAATCCTCATCGGTTACTTCAACTACTTCAAGGTCAAGAGTTAAACTCTTGGAAAGCTCTTCCGCGGCTTGTCTTTCACTCTGACGCCCGACAACATCGGAGTGGAAAAGTCTTAAGTCACTGGTATATCTGGATGCGATACTTATTATGAGTGAGGAGTCTACGCCTCCGCTGCAGAGTGCGCCTACTGGAACATCTGAGATCATATGACTTTTTATACTTTGATTAAGTAGTTCATCATATTTATCTATTAGCTCTGATTTTGGTGTTATGATTAATTCCTGATTGTATTCATTCTCCCAGTAAGAGGTGATGCTAAAATATCGAATTATCTGGTGACAGAGGCCGTTTTTGTGTTTTATGTAGTGGCCTGGGGGGAGTATCTTTATGTTATCAAAGAAAGTATCCTGAAAGTGAGTTCCTCCAAAACCAAATAAGTATGCAGAACAGGTGGCGAGATCAGGATTCGACAATCTTGTTTCAACTACTGGCATTTGCTCGGAGCTAAACATTAATTCTTCTGGGGAGTTAGAGTAGTAGAGTGGTTTTATTCCGTGGCGGTCCCTAGCAAGTATTGCGGTTTTTGTTTTCATGTCATAGAAGCAAAAGGCGAACATGCCGCTAAGCTTTTCAAGGTGTTTCTCACCGAATATTATCATGAAGTACAATAGAACTTCTGTGTCACTGTCCGTTTGGAACTCCACTCCATGCGAGATTAGATTTTCTTTTAACTCTAAGTAGTTGTATATTTCGCCGTTGTAAACGATTATGTATCGACCAGTTTTATCAGAAAAGGGCTGATTGCTTCTGTTGTTTACATCAATTATAGAAAGTCTTGTGTGTGCGAGTCCTATACCTTTATCTAGAAAAAATCCTGTATGGTCTGGCCCGCGATGTGATATCAGTTTCGCTCCGGTTATCAAGGCTTGCTTGCTTGGAACGACTGAGCCATTGCAAAGTATTCCGTATATTCCGCACATGTTAGATTGTACTCCGAATATTTTTTTTGTTGAGTAAGGAAGTTGCTACGTTGCGAGAGCGCCCGATAATATATAAAACATCCAAGCTGTAACAGATTAGTGCTTCCTTTGGTGTTTTTGGTGGTCGTTTAGCTCTCAGAAACCTTTTTATAGTAAAGATGGCAGGTATTGTAACTACCATTGTTGTTGACGTCAGAAAAAGTCTGGTTTCGTGGAGAGTTAAGGATATGAGGGCAGTCAAGAACGACATTATCCAAATTAAAATTAAAATGAAAACTGGGTCAGCGAAGCTCTTGAACCCCAGGGTTTTGTAGTACGAAGAGTGCCAAATCTGTCGGCGAATAAAATCCTTTACTGTTTTTGCGTTGCCCCAGTGCGTTACACTGAATTGACTTCGTATTTCGACCGATAGCCCGAGTGACCTTGCGCGATAGGATAGATCCGAATCCTCACCGGAAGCCATTTCGTCATTGAATCCGGATAGTTCGATAAAGTGAGATTTTTTGATAATAATTGAACAGCCAATTAGCTCTTTAGGTAGGGCTGGAAGTTTGCCCTTTGTGAGGAGCCAGTGACGTTCAATCCAGTTAGCATTTGGCGGAAGTAGTGCTGCCCCACCAAAAATTTTATCTTCGTCTTGTTGTATTGCGATATCCGCCCTGGATAACCAGCCTCTGTCTATTGTGCAGTCTGAATCTATAAACACTAGTATGGCTGCTTCTGATTCTTTTGCGCCGATATTTCTTGCTCCTCCCACTTTAGTGGTGTTAGGTGCAATGACTGTTCGGTCTGCATGGGTCTGCGCAATATCCAAGGAATTGTCCGTGGAACCGTTATCAACTACTATTATTTCGTAGTATTTTCTTGGATAGTCTTGGTTTTCTATAGATTCTATGCATCTAGCAAGGTTGGCCTGTTCATTCAGGCAGGGTATGACTACAGAGATTCTTTTAGTCATTCAGGTTCGACCTTCTCGAGATTACGGATTTGAACTTTCCATTTTTGCTTCTCGGTATGCGGTCTGTGTAGGCGAAGTCTATTCTTAGACCAGTTCCAATTCTTTGCTTTAGATTTTCTCTGATTTCATCTTCTTGATATTCCTGATAGTTTTCTGTGGGAACGATGTGCACAACTAGATCGAATGTTGGCAGCTGTTCCAATTGGGCCTCGACGACGTTAGAGATTCCTTTTAATATGTGATCCAGTCTTCCAATTCTGCGTTGGTCATGGGTTTCGATGTAGTCATCAATGCGCCCTAAAACTGAAGCGAATCTATTTATAAACTGATCTCTAACGTTTTTATTATTTTCAGATATTATTAAGTCATTGGTCTCATACCTAAGCAATGGCATCGTCGTATTAGTAAGAGTTGTTGAAATTATTTCCGATGAGTCGGCCGATGATCTTGGCAAATTTTTTTCAGCTAACCCTATTATTGGGTTAACCTGATATTGGCCTGTTTTATCCTGACCGGCGAATATTACATACTCTGCAGTGCCATAGTAGTCAAATACGGTTGAGTCAAACGCAGTTTCGATTTTTTCGCGTTGCCAGTCGATTAAGGTTTCAGAGTTAGTGACGATCGCCTTTGGTTTAAAGGTTGGTTTTATACCGGCTCTTAAATAATGGCTAGCAATCTCTGATATTGCAGATGGGTAACCTATTATTTCTTCTGGTGAAAATACTTCGAGATCTCTTTTATAGTCCGAAAAAGTTTTATTATTTAGGTGGTAACTAGAGTAAATCCTTTGATTTTCGGCACGGTTGAAGCGATAGAATGGTGGTTTCATACTATCTGGCCGCTGAATCATTCTACCGGCGAATGTTGCCCGAGGAGCCCCAAAATTTACCCCGTGATATTCCTCGTGATCTACTAATAGCGCCATTGCTAGTTTGTATGTTGTTTCGTTAACCTGAAGTGCCAATGGCGTACCGGTGCTCCCGCTGGTGTGCTGAATCATGTAGGGCTTTTGCCTCGGATCCCGGAACTCGGCGGCTCTTTGCTGGACGGTTTGTTTGTCGAGAGTGGGGATCTTCTGAAGATCCTTCAGTGAAGTGATATGGTTTTCATGAATTCCGTATTCAGAAAACAATTTCTGATAATAGGGAATGTTTTGCCTGCAATGTTTCACCATCTCGTGCAGGCGCTCGCTTTGGTAATCTGCTTTTTTCGCTTCAGACCACTCTCGCGATTCCCGGACCAGCTCTCTCAGCTCGTGATACATCCCCGTGTATCGTCTCCGGTAAAGTTTGTAGCCCATTGCTGATACCAGAACGTTCTGGAGCCACACGGGAGATGCAAAATAAAGGGCTTCAGCTCTACTGGTCATTGCTAGTCACCGGTGTCTGAGGAGTTTGCAAGTTAAACCTGTTTTTCAGAGGTTTTGCTGGGTTCCCCGCGAAAATATCTCCGCAGGCTGATGGGCGGGTCACTACGCTACCCGCTGCAATCAACGTCTTGTCCGCAAGATCAGTCAATACGGTTGCGTTATTTCCTAGCCAGCAGTCCCTTCCGATCCGAACCTTCTGGAACGCGCCGCCTTGTTCTTGTATTGGGGTGTCGGGATCACTAAACCGGTGCTGTTTATTCCCGCTGAGGATGTGAACACCGCTACCAAGCAGCGTGTCTTCACCAATTTCGCACATTCCAATGTTGCACTGTGGGCCGATGTACACCCCGCGTCGGATCGTGGTGTTGCGGTGGGAGAAAATAGTGAGAAAGCCGACCGAAATGTCATCCGAAGTGTCTGCGCAAGCAAGCCTGTAAAAGGCAGCCCGAATGTAGCTTCCGGTTTTCCCGGGGAACAGGCTCAGAAACTGTGAGAAAGACTGAAAAGTGCCGTCACTTCGTCCGCCCCAACTGAGAAGCCAGTACACGCAGAACAAGGGGAGCACCAGCACCAGAAAGAGGTTCTTGATGGTGCGTTTTATGGTTGATCGCAGAGCCATCATCGGTTCATCCTTGCGTCCAGCCAAGCCCTTTCTCTGGCGGGCCGAAACTGGGTGATGCCCAGGCCGATACGCTGGATAATCCGGGCAGCAAGTTGCCCCCAGGTCAATAGCGGTCGGCCTGCAAAGTGGTCGCCGGCGCTGGATGCTGTAACGTGCTCTGTTGGATCTTCGTATTCTGAATGCTGGGGGCCGTAGTTCTGGGCCAGGATGATCAATATTCGCGAGAAATTCTTCTCGGGGCTGTTATCCAGCGTCCGGCAGGCTTGTTCCAGCCAGGTTCGTGCTGTCTTGCGATAGCCTTCCGCTTCGATGCCTTGAGTCAGCTCGGCAGCGTTAAACAGTAGCATTGCTTTGCGGATATCCTGCGCGACCCAGGTGTCGTTGGCATACTCCAGTTGCTCCCGCTCCTGCAGGAACGGGCGCTCGTTTGCCTGTATCCAGGTGGCGTACTTCAGGAAGGCCTCGTGAGTGTACAGGTAGTTCTCATCAATCTGCTGATACTGCCGTTTGAGCCAAAGGAATCGGGCAATAGCAGATAGGAGAATCAGGTAGGACCAGCCGATCTCCACGTCCAGTAGGTTGCGAGCCATGATGTCATCGCCCGGATGGATTGTGTCCCGTATGACTTGCCCGGCCTTTTCCAGCCAGCCGTTGTCGGGTTCCAGAATGGCCGCATCCACCAGCGCGGTCAGGTAATTTCCGGTGCCGCGGGTAAATGGATAGCGGTGGGTATTGGGCTGTTCACCCCGAACCAGGGCTTTCATTTTGGGCACTTCCTGCTTCTTGACTGCCAGTAACTGGGCAAGCAGTCCCCGGCTGCCGTCGTGCAAGTTCACCATCCATTGGGTCAGGTCCAATACGGCAGTGCGTGAATCCGGCTGCCCCGTCATCAGGTAGTGGTACATCAACCCAGTGGTGTAGCAATGCTCCGCAGCCGGTCCACCTCCTGTCTGCCCAGGAGTGCTGCTTGTATCGTTATGCCGCGAAAAAGTCCGATGTGTCGATGTATGCGCTGGCAGATAGTGGTCCGTATGCCAAAACAGCCCGTTGTTATACTCGGCCCGGTCTTCATTTGTATGGTAGATATCAATATCCGTTACGTGCTTTGCCAGGTCATCCATGAGTTCGAACCACCGCCGGTCTCCGGTGAGCGCGAACTGGCGGG
>TARA_R100000049_G_C1957552_1_pt1 | contig 28456 bp, 29 predicted proteins | sample TARA_R100000049 | Tara Oceans TARA_R100000049 (sample SAMEA2619992) | marine metagenome | biome: marine biome (ENVO:00000447); feature: mesopelagic zone (ENVO:00000213) & marine oxygen minimum zone (ENVO:01000065); material: "saline water (ENVO:00002010), including plankton... | reverse complement strand
TCGTAAGCTTGGAAGGCTTCTGCTCTACCATTGAGCTACACCCGCATATTTTTTATTGCGAGCTCTCGCGAGGGCGAGAGAATGGTGGAGGGGGCAGGATTCGAACCTGCGTAGACTAAGTCGGCGGATTTACAGTCCGCTGCATTTGACCGCTCTGCCACCCCTCCATCAGGGTCAAAACGTTGTCGGGGTTAACCCCCGGCTTCGTTCGGCGAGGGAGGGAATACGTTGCAGGGCCTGTCCTTGTCAACAGCAAAAAAAACACGAAATCGGATTTCTTTTCCTATATGTTCCCCCTGTTTTCCATTCAGAGCGAAACAAACAGCATTCTTATCCTTACTGCCCGGAGGTTTCCGCCATTATGTCGCGTCGCAACAATTCACGTTCTGCCAACCGTTCGACCGGGACGGGTCCGGGCGACAGCTTCCCGCAAGACGATGATAAACGCGATGGCAATTCGCGTCGCGGACGAAAACGCGGTCGTGACGGCGGCAATGCCGGTGGGGCTTCGCGCCTGATTCTATTTGGTCGTCACCCGGTTCTGAACGCGATTTACAATCCGCAACGCACGATTCACAAAATCTGGGCGTCCGAGGCCGTGCGTGATGAAATTGTCGCTGCCCTCGCCGATACCGAACGCACCGATGTCCAGCTTGACGCCGCCGGGCGCACCGATCTGGATGAAATGCTGCCACCGGGCACCGTCCATCAGGGCATGGCGATGCATTGCGCCCCCCTGCCCCAGATTTCGGTCGAAGAACTGATCGCCGACACAAGGGACGAGGAACAATGCACGGTTCTGATCCTTGATCAGGTCACCGACCCGCACAATGTCGGCGCGATTCTCCGCAGTGCGGCGGCCTTTGGTGCGGCTGCCGTCATCGTGCCCGACCGTCACGCCCCGCCCGAAACCGGCACTCTCGCCAAATCGGCCAGCGGCGCGCTTGAAACCGTGCCCTATATTCACGCGGGCAATCTCAGCCAGACCATCGAGAAACTTAAAGGTGCGAATTTCTGGCTGGCCGGTATGGATGGCTATGCCGAACAAACACTGGCCGAAGCCAAGCTCAAGGGCCGGGTCGGCATCATCATGGGCTCCGAGGGCGAAGGGCTGCGCCGCCTGACGCGCGAAAATTGCGATTTCCTCGTCAAACTGCCGATGTCGGACCGCATCGAAAGCCTCAATGTGTCCAACGCCGCCGCAGTTGCCCTGTACGAGCTGTATCGTCGCTAGGAACAAGGCCCAAAGCCCGGATTCCCGGCAGCCAGGGCACCGCCAGAAGCAGGGAAAATATGCCGCAAAATTTGATGCTATTTTCCCTGCATCAAAGGCTTGCAATCGCGCGCATCCCGGACTATGTTTCGCGCCGCCCACGCCGGCATAGCTTTAACTGGTAGAGCAGCGGATTTGTAATTCGAAGGTTGGGAGTTCGAGTCTCTCTGCCGGCACCATTAAAAAGAAAACCCCGCATCGCCTTTTGGCTGCGGGGTTTTCTTTTGGCTACATAGAAAGCTCAAAAGTAGCAGCTTCTTCCTACGCTAACTTATCTATCACTTTTGCCTCGCCGCAATAACGTCATAACGTCTTTTGATTTGCTCAATTTCCTTGAGACACTCACTATCCCCAAATGCTTTGCTGGCTAATTCAATATCCATCAGGGATCTGTAAAAATAATTCCAAAGATCGCTAGCATATTCGCTCATACGGGGAGTATCGAGCATTCCATTCAAATGAAATTTAGGCGGATAACCTCCGTACATATCCATCGTATGTACCCCCGCCGCATGGACATAGCCTGAATACGCGCTTGCTAGTGTGTTAGAGAGTTGCGTTAAATCTGTAGGTTCACCGGCCTTTGGTGCTATCCTCGAAATATATCCTCTAATCTTCTTTCGCGACACCCTGTCGCGCTTCTGCGGAGATTCTACTGCGTTTAAATGTTCTTCAAACTCTTCTTGAAAGAACTCCTTTAGAAAACGCTGATGAAGTTCCGTCTGAGTGTCATTTGTGATGGCCAAAACCAAAAAGAAAATGTCTTCACCAATTTCATCTAATATTCTTTGGAGAGATGCCTGCTCTTGAAAAAAGCCGTTTTCTGAAAGCAAATATGCAGCACGTAGTCCACTTATCATTCTCGCAAGTTTTAAAATGATCGCTTGGTGGATTGTTTGCTCTTTATAACGATATACAAAGCCATCTTTCCAAGGTGTGATTTGAGGCTTGGGCACCTGAGCCTCTAATTTGTGAAAGGCATTATCAAGCGTCACGAAAGTATGCTCATATAATCTATGCATAGCCTCGTTCCCCAAATTGATACAAACTTAATAACCTTAACTATTGGCTTCGAATAGATGATCATTGCTGCATATATGATCAATTCGCAATCAACCGCCCGCCCAGCAAAACAAACGCCGTTCCCATCACCCCCTGAATGGCGCGATAGGCGCGGCGATAAACGCGCATGACGGCTTCGGTTGAAAAGAACCACGCCAGCGCCAGATGCCAGCCAAATGAGAACGTCGTCGTACCCAGCACAATCGCAAGCCCGACCCAGCCCGGCGCATCGGGGCGCAGCACAATCGACATGATCGAAAACCAGAACAGCGCGGCCTTGGGGTTGCTCATCTGCACCAGCAGCCCGCGCCGGACATAGCGCCATAACGGGCGATCCGCCTTCGCGTCCGACACGGGCACCTCAAGCCCCTGCCCCCGGCTTTTATAGGCACTGCGTAGCGCCATGAACCCCATATAGATCAGATACCCACCGCCAATCCAGCGAAGGGCAATCGCCACTTCCTCGGACGCGGCAAGAATCGCGGTCAGCCCAAGCACAGTCATCGTCGACCAGCAGATCGTGCCCGTACCGATGCCAAGCGCAATGCCCAATCCCGCACGGCGCGACACCGTCATCGAGGCACTTGTCACCGCCAGAAAGTTCGGACCGGGCGACATCACCGCCATGGCAAAAATCGCATAGGCGGTCAGAAGATAGGGGACATATTCCATCGCGTCCTCGGAATGTATGGTGGCTGGTGGCTTGCCCCGTCATGCGGGATTTGCGCGATAGTGCCAGTTTTCCGGCAAAACCGGAACGGGAATCCCGTGCGCGCGCTCCCTGCCCCGGCATCGAACCCGCGGCACCATAGACTCCCGCTTCCGCGGGAGTGACGGGCAGATTTGTAAAGGCCCCAAAACGTCATGCCCGCGAAGGCGGGCATCCAGTCAGCGGTACGACAAGCTCAATACGATGGCGTTACCGTCTCACTGCCAAGGGACACTATCGTTTCTCGACCAGAAACCCCTCGGCCATCAGGCTGAAGGCATCAACCGCCTTGGGCAACGCAGACTTCGGATCATCACTGTCCGCAACCCATAACGCCGCGTTCAGGGCCGCCCCGCACAGCAGCCGGGCGGCGGCATCGGTATCGACGGGCTTCATAACCCCCTCTGCAATCAGCCTTTCGACCGCTTCTTTGGTGGCCTCAAGGCAGGCATTCTGGCTGGGCCAATGTGACGGATCGCCAAGAATGGCTGGCCCGTCAAGCAGCACGATTCTCCTCACCTCGGGATCAAGCGCCATCGCGATATAGGCCGCCCCCTCTGCCAGAAGCTGTTGCCACCCGTCCCCGGCGCTGGCACTGGCCGCCCGCGCCCGCGCGGCCATCTCGCCATCGACCTGCGCGACAACGGCGGCAAGCAGCCCCTTTTTATCGCCGAAATTGTGATAAAGCGCGCCCCGCGTCAGGCCAACCGATGCGGTCAGTTCATCCATCGACGCCGCGGCAAAGCCTTGCGTTCCAAACGCCTTTCGCCCCGCCGAAATCAGCTTTTCGCGGTTTTCTTCCATCGTTTCCTGGCGACGCCGTGCGGCCATTGCGATCCTCCTTGGTAAATTACCCGACACATATCATTCCACATACGCCACGTATATAAAACTTGACATACGCAATGTATCTGAGTTTTATATACGTATCGTATGTGAAACTGCACACCCGGATACAAGGATAAATCCACATGGCACAGCGTAACGCCGTTTTCCCCGCCAACCGGCATGCCCTTTATGCCGAACACGGCTATTCCGCCGCGATCAAATCGGGCGATCTTCTGTTCGTTTCCGGTCAGGTCGGCAGCCGCACCGATGGCTCGCCCGAACCGGATTTCGAGGCACAGGTCCGTCTGGCATTCGCCAATCTTGAAGCAACGCTCAAGGCTGGTGGTGCCACGCTTGACGATATCGTCGATGTCACGACCTTCCACACCGATCCCGAAAACCAGTTTGAAACGATCATGAAGGTGAAGGGTGACGTTTTCCCAAAAGCCCCCTATCCGAACTGGACCGCAATCGGGGTGAACTGGCTGGCCGGGTTTGACTTCGAAATCAAGGTTATCGCCCGCATTCCGGGCTAAAATGCCAAACGGCGCGCGAGAATCCCCCCCCGCGCGCCGTTTGACCGACAATCAGATGAACGCTTGCCCTACCCGCGTTTCGAGGTCGCGTAGCGTTCCGATTCCTCGTAATAGGCATCAAATCCGATGCGATTGCGCAACTGCCCCCAATCCATCAGCATATCGGTGCGTGGCTTCCCGGCCTTCATCAATTGCAGGGTTTCAACCATCGCCTTCATGGCCGCTGCCATAAGCGATAACGGATAGGCCGCAATCTGATAGCCGATATCACTCAGTTCTTCGGGCGTCAGATCGGGGGTTTCCCCGCCTTCGACGATATTGGCCATCTTCGGCCCCGGCAGGGCCGCACAAAGTTCACGCATTTCCGCGACGGTTTTCGGGGCTTCGACAAACAGGATATCCGCACCCAGTTCGGCAAATTTCGCGGCCCGGTCAATCGCCTCGCTCAGACCATGCTGATGCCGGGCATCGGTGCGGGCCAAGATCAGGATATCCGCCCCGGCCTCGCGGGCATCGACGGCGGCCTTGATACGATCAAATGCCTCGTCCCGGCCAACAACTTCCTTGCCCTTGGTATGGCCGCAACGCTTGGGCGCAAGCTGATCCTCGATCATCACCGCGGCACAGCCGGCCTTGGCAAAGCCCGCCACTGTGCGTTTCACATTCATCGCGTTGCCATAACCGGTATCGCCATCACCGATCACCGGGATCGAAACCGCGTCGGTGATGTTGCGCGCCTGATCAAGCACTTCGCCATAAGACATCAGGCCAAGATCAGGCTCGCCGATCCGCGATGCGGCGGCCGAAAAGCCCGACATGAAGGTCAGGCCAAAGCCTTCCTGTTCGATCAGCTTGGCCGACAGCGCATCAAAGCAGCACGGCATGGTAATCAGATCACCCGTTGCCAGAAGCGCACGGAGTTTATCGGCAGGAGAGATTTGTTTGGTCATAAGCGTCACATTTTAAAGGGTATATAAAGGGCAAGATCATGCCAGACATACAGAATGGCCGCGGTCAGGAACATCAGAAGCAGGAACGGCAAAACACCGCGCGCCACCTCGCCCAATCGCGTTTTCGCCACCGACTGAATGACATAAAGGTTGAGCCCCACGGGTGGGGTGATCAGCGCGCATTCAACCATGATCACCATATAGACCCCGAACCAGATCGGATCAAAGCCAAGCGCCAGGGCCGCTGGCAACAGAACCGGCGTCATGATCAGCACCATTGATAATGCTTCAAACACCAGCCCCATGATCAGCAACACGACCGTCACCACGATGATAAAGCCAAATTCGGTATCGATCCCCTGGCTGATCATCATCGAGATATCCTGCGGGATGCGATACAGCGTGATCGCCTTGCCAAATACCTTCGCCCCGGCAATGATCAGAATGATCGCAACCGTGGTCGCCATGGTATCGAAAATCGCAAGCTTCAACGCCTTCCAGGTCAGAACCCGCATCCCCGCCGTAATCAGAAGGGCGGCAGCAAAGCCAATCGCCGCGGCCTCGGTCGGGGTGAAGGCCCCGGAATAGATCCCCGATATGATCAGCACCGCCAGAAGAACCGCAGGCAGGGCCTTTAACGTGGCGCGCTTGCGCTCATCCCATCCACTTTTGGGTTCGCGTTCCTGCCCGCCAAACCGGGCATAGATCATCGAATAGATGATAAACAGCAACAGCAACGCAATGCCCGGCCCGACCCCGGCAAGGAAAAGCGCAATCACCGATTCTTCGGTGACAAAGCCATAAATGATCATCGGAATCGATGGCGGGATCAGGATGCCAAGCGTGCCGCCCGCCGCCATCAGGCCATAGACGAAACGCTTGTTATAGCCGCGCTGGACCATTTCCGGGATGGCGACCGTGCCAATCGTGGCCGCCGTTGCCACCGATGAGCCCGAAATCGCGGCAAACACGCCACACGACAGGATGGTTGCCACCGCAAGCCCGCCCGGCCAATGACCGACCCACGCACTGACCGCGGCAAACAGGTCATTGCCGACCCCGGCGCGCAGCAGGATGTTGGACATCAAAAGGAACAGCGGCACGGACAGTAGGATAAAACCATCCAGTGTCGACAGGATTGCCTGCGGTGCCATCAAGGGCGAAAACCCGCCAAGGATCAGCATGGCAAGGCCAAGCCCGCCCAGCGCAAAGGCCACCGGCACACGAATAAGCAGCAAGGCGAACATTGCCGCAAGTGTCAGGATAATCGTCATTCGTGCGCCCCTTCCGGAATATCCTTGCCGCGGATCACGCCGACAATTTCAATGACGGCCTGAACAGCCAGAAGCGCAAAACCGATCACGACCGGGATTTCGGCAACCCATGCCGGAAGGTCAAGCATCGTGCCGCTGGTGCGGCCCCGCTCGAAACTCTCAAAAAAGATTTCCCAGCCCTTGACCGTCACCATAACGGAAAACACCAGAACCACCGCCATGGCGATGATTTCAAGCACACGGCGCATCGATGGTTTGCAAAGCCGGGTCACCGCATCGACGGAAATATGCCGCCGTGCCGCCAATGCCCATGGCATGCCAAGCAACGATCCCCAGATCAGGCAAAGCTGCGAAAGCTCTGCCGCCCAGATGGTGGGGCGGATAAAGAAATAACGGGCCACGACCTCATAGGTCAGCATCACACCCGCTGCGACAAACAGCAGGGCCGCAATCCAGGCCAGCAAAAGCATCAAACGATCAAACATGATGAAATCTTGGCCGTGCCGGGAATATGCGCCCCGGTCGCGACCGCCTCCTGAAAAGAGAGACAGATGAATAGATGAAAAGACATCACCGCAACGGCTTGGTTGCCCAAAATGCGGTGATGTCTTCCTTATTGGCAGTTCAGTCTGCAATCACCGGGCAAGGCTTAAAGCTTGCTGGCCGCATCAAAGACCTGCTTGCCCAGATCACCGGCGTGGTTGAGGAATTCCTCGTAAACCGGTTTGGCAACTTCACGCCATGCCGCCATTTCCTCGTCCGTCGGGGTATAGACGGTCATGCCGTTGGCTTTGGCTTCGGCATAGGCCTCGGCTTCGATCGATGACATGCGATCACGGACGTCTTTTTCCGCGTTCATTGCTGCGGTCGAAATGATGTCACGCTGCGCATCCGAAAGGCCGTTCCAGAAATCGGTATTGATCACCACGATGAATTCAACATCGGCATCGTTGGTGACGGTCACCGTATCCATGACTTCCCAAAGCTGGCGGGATTTGACGCCCGACATGCCGGTCATGCCGACATCAACCGTGCCACGCTGATAGGCGATATACTGCTCGGACCCGGAAACGAGGGTCGGCGCACCACCGGCTGCTGAAATGAAATCGCCCTGGGTTTTGGAAAAGACGCGGACTTTCTGGCCTTTAAGACCTTCCGGGCCTTTGATCGGGCCACCATTCGACAGCATGATCGATCCGCCATAAGCCTGCCACCACAGAACGGTCGCACCGGTATCGGCAATCGCCTCATCCAGCGGGCCACGCACCGGGGAACCTTTGGCAACGGCGGCACGGACTTTATCTTCGGAATCAAGCAGGAACGGCTGATAGAATACATCAACCGCCGGAACATCCCCGACATAACGGGTCAGCGACGCCACACCCATTTCAATCGCCCCGGAACCGACGGCGGCGGGAACTTCCTTGTCCTTGTAAAGCTGCGCACTGTCATAAATCTCGACCGCGATATCGCCGTTCGATTTTTCCTCGACCTCGTTCTTGAACATCAAAAGGTTCTGACCAAGGTGGCTTTTCATCGGCAGTTGCAGCGAAATCCGCAGGGTCAGATCGGCCGCAACGGCATTATGGGTCATGCCGGTAAAACCAACGGCAGCCATCAGGGCCGCCGCAAGGGCAAATTTCTTCATGACGAACGTCCTCCGGGTTTTTTTATTTTATACAAAAGCTTTCAGGCGCAAAGATGCGCTCAACCCGGTTTGGCATTCAAGATGTTTTGGTCATACCACTGTCACACGCATTAACCCTTAGTGCACCGCACAGCAGCATGAATGTCCTTTATTTCAGGGAAAAATCGACCATTCAGGCCATGTCATGCTGCGCCGCAAAACATGAATAATCGGGCTGATTATTCACTTTTTCTACGCAATCTGGCATGCCAGCAAAACGGTTTTGAATACAGAATACGGGAATCGTCCACCAGCGTATTACACAGCAAGCTGCTTATACATCACGGTGGTTGCGCTCAGCTTTTCGGAAAACGGATCGCGGGCATAGGCCGGGATCACGCCCGCCGTTTCAAAACCGAGCGAGGCATAAAGCGGCTCGGCACTGTCGCCTGTTCTCGTATCAAGTGTCAGCAGATGACGTGCTTTCGCAAACGCCCGTTTTTCCAGTGCCTCCATCAGTTTCCGCGCAATGCCCAGACGACGATAGTGCGGATGGACCATCAGCTTGCAGACCTCGCCACGATGGACCTGATTGGGCATGGTGGCGCAATCAAGCTGCACGGTTCCGACCACCTTGCCGCCCAGCAGCGCCACAAACAGATCGCGTCTGCCGCCCCTCATCGCAGGCAGGACCATATCGCGCCAGAATGCCTCCGCATCCTCGATGTCAAACGGGTCGATAAACCCGATGCTGGCCCCGTCATGTACGCAGGCATGCAGCATCTCGCCAAACGCCTCAAGGTGGCTTTCAAGCTGATCGGCGTCAAAGCTTGCAATGGTAATCTGATCGCTCATTTTTGGGGCCTCATACGATAAAAAGGTGGTAGCGCGCGCTGGTTTCGGCAGGTGCTTCAAAGCTGCTGGGCCCCGAAAGGCGGTATCGCAGGCAATCCCCGACATCAAGCTCATGGGTCTTGCCCTCCACCGTGACACGCAGTTGCCCGGCCAGCATCACCAGATGATGTTCAAGCCCGTCGCGTGGCGATCCGCCATACTCGATCCGTGTGCCGGGATCGAGTTCGCATTCGAGAACCTCTGCCATCAAATCCCGCGATGGCGGCGAAACCGACCGCCGGAAAAAGCCGGTTTCGGGGTCGACCCAGATCCGCTGCAAACCGCGATGCACGAGCGGAACAAACCCGTCCTCGACCATCTGCATCAGGCGTGACATCGGCAGGCCATAGGCGGCACAAAGCTTGCCCAGAACATGCGCCGTCGGGCTGACCTCGCCATTCTCAAGCCGCGACAGGCTGGCCCGACTGACATCGCACCGCGCCGCCAGCTCCTCAAGCGACCAACCCCGCTCCGCCCGCAACGCAGCAAGCCGCTCCGCAATCTTCCGATCCATCATATTACTCATTCAAAATTTCACATCAGGGAATTAATCCCATATACGGGAAATCGTCAACGAGAATCATCGTCGTTATTGAATGAGGCAGCGAATGAAGGGACGAAGAAAGAAGCAGCTCTGAGAGGATCGGTTTGCAATGCCAAGCCGCCTCTGCATTGCGCTTCGAGCACAGAAACACATACAGAAGCACATAGGGACGGGGGCACAAGGCGCGTTTGTTAGCCTTGGGCGAGATCAAACCCGTCGCGTGTCCAGCTTTGCAAACCGCCCTTCAGGTTCATCACCTTGCAATCAAGATGCGGCAGAACGGCGTTGGCGGCCCCGAAAGATCGCTGTCCGACGGCACAAATGAACACGAAATCCGTCTCTGTATCGTCGGCAAGGTCGACAAGTGCCGGAATATCGAAAGTCGAGGTCGGCATATTGATCGCCCCGCTGATATGACCGGACCTGAATTCGTCGGGTTCGCGGACGTCAATCAGGGTCACGTTACCCTGTGCGATCAGGTGATCAAGTTCACCACTTTCGACGAAATTCACGCTACCATCGGTCATTCGATACTTCCCTTCGGGGCGGGTTTGGCGCACAGTAGAAAGACAGAACTGATATAATTTTGCTGTTTGACTGTGCAATTGCAAAATGGGTACGGCGGATGAATTCGCCGTCAGAGTGCCGGTTTCCCGGCATCCGGCCCGGTCACTTCGACGTGATCGTTTCGCAAGCGTTTTTACCAACAATATTCGTAGCTTGACCATTGCGGAATGATACCGGAAGCCCCACGTCAAAGAGACAGGGTCACAGGAGCGGACCTTATCCGGGTGCATTCACCGGCTACGCCCGCCCCTAGGAAAAAGTGACTTTGGGTCGCCGCAAAGCGGGACTTTGACTATTACCATTGCCGGTTGCAAATATTGCAAGCCATTCTAAAAAGTCATCAAACCCATTTTCTTTGCCATCATCTGGCAGACCTTTAAACGAACCTTAAATAAAGTTCATTATTTTATTTACTCACCGCCCGATTGAACGATTCGTTTATTTCGGACGTAGGCAGAATGAACGGCGGCTACTTTCAATGCCACCGCAGCGCAGCAAACCCGCTGCCGTCTTGCAACAGGATCGGGCAATCCGGCCATCATGCCGGTTAAGCCCCAAGATCAAAAGAACACAGGAAACGACATCTGACAGAAGTGCGATAACGTTGGAAAGGAGACCGCGCCATGGCTGAAGACAAGGACATCTTCGAGCTGTATGCGGAAGGCTATGACGGAAAACGCGAAACCGAACTAACCATCCGGGACTATCTTAATCTATGTCGCGATGATCCATCAGCCTACGCATCCGCAGCCGAGAGGATGATCAAGGCAATCGGCGAACCCGAAATGATCGACACCTCGACCGATTCCCGTCTCGGCCGAATTTTCCTGAACCGCACCATCAAACGATATCCGGCCTTTGAAGATTTCTTTGGCATGGAAGAAACCATCGAACGCATCGTTGGCTTCTTCAAATATGCCGCCCAGGGACTGGAAGAACGCAAACAGGTTCTTTATCTGCTGGGCCCGGTTGGCGGCGGTAAAAGTTCGCTTGCCGAACGGTTAAAGGAACTGATGGAGGTCGAGCCGATCTATGTGCTCAAAGCCGGCGATCAGATCAGCCCGGTTTTCGAAAGCCCGCTTGGCCTGTTTAATCCGGCCAAAATGGGCGATGCCATCGAAGACAAATACGGCATCCCCAAACGCCGCCTGACCGGGCTGATGTCGCCATGGGCGGTGAAACGGCTTGATGAATTTAACGGCGATCTTTCCAAATTCTCGGTCGTAAAACTGATCCCGTCGCGCCTGCGCCAGATTGCGATTGCCAAAACCGAACCGGGCGATGAAAACAATCAGGACATTTCGTCACTGGTCGGCAAGGTCGACATCCGCAAACTTGAATATTACAGCCAGAACGATCCGGACGCATACAGCTATTCCGGCGGCCTTAACCGCGCCAATCAGGGACTTCTTGAATTTGTCGAAATGTTCAAGGCCCCGATCAAGATGCTCCATCCGTTGCTGACGGCAACGCAGGAAAGCAACTATATCGGCACCGAAAACCTTGGTGCGATCCCGTTCCAGGGCCTTATTCTGGCGCACTCGAACGAGGCGGAATGGCAAACCTTCAAGGCCAACAAGAATAACGAGGCCTTTATCGACCGTATCAGCGTGATCAAGGTTCCCTATTGCCTGCGGGTGACAGAAGAAACCCTGATTTACGACAAACTGTTGCAGGGATCCGAACTGGAACAGGGGTCCTGCGCGCCTGGTACGCTTAAGATGCTGGCACAGTTTTCGGTTCTCTCGCGCCTTGAAGAACACGAAAATTCAAACCTGTATTCCAAGATGCGCGTCTATGACGGCGAAACATTGAAGGATGTCGACCCCAAAGCAAAATCGATGCAGGAATATCGCGATACCGCCAGTGTCGACGAAGGCATGGACGGCATTTCAACCCGTTTCGCCTTCAAGGTTCTTTCGGAAACCTTCAACCATGACACCCACGAGGTCGCGGCCGATCCGGTCCATCTGATGTATGTGCTCGAACAGGCGATCCGGCGTGAACAATACCCCGAAGAACGCGAAAAGGATTACATGGATTTCATCAAATCCGAACTGGCCCCGCGTTATGCGGAGTTCATCGGGGCGGAAATCCAGAAGGCCTATCTCGAAAGCTATTCCGATTACGGCCAGAACCTGTTTGACCGTTATGTTGCCTATGCCGATGCCTGGATCGAGGATCAGGACTTCAAGGACCCCGATACCGGTCAGTTGCTGGATCGCAAGATCATCGATCAGGAACTGTCCAAAATCGAAAAACCCGCGGGCATCGCCAATCCGAAGGATTTCCGCAACGAGGTCGTCAAGTTTGCCCTACGCGCACGCGCCAATAACAAGGGCAAGAACCCGGCATGGACGTCCTATGAAAAACTGCGCGAAGTCATCGAAAAACGCATGTTCAGCCAGGTCGAAGACCTGCTGCCGGTGATTTCATTCGGATCGAAAAAAGACAGCGACACCGAGAAGAAACACAACGAGTTCGTCAAACGCATGATTGATCGAAGCTATACCGAACGTCAGACACGCCGTCTGGTCGAATGGTACATGCGTGTCAATAAGGCCGGTTAAGCCCAAGCTGCGGCTTTGCCGACCCGCACCGGGCGGTTTGTCCCCTTGTCCGCCCGGTGCACCGAGCTCCCGGTCGACGGTTTTCCAACGATCCGTCGGCCGGGGTTCTCGAAACGATACGTGCGCAAGCAAGGATGTAACTGCCCATGCTTTATATCGTCGACCGCCGCAAGAACCCGAAAGGCAAAAGTCTTGGCAACCGGCAGCGCTTTATGCGGCGCGCAAAGGCACAGATCAAAAAGGCGGTAGAAGACACCATTCGCACGCGTGGCATCACCGATATCAATAGCGGCGATTCCATCACCATTCCGGGCAAGACCCTGCATGAACCGGGTTTTCATCACGCACGCCGCGGCGGGGATCGCAATTATGTGCTGCCCGGCAATAAAAAGTTTGTCCCCGGCGACCGGATTGCCCGTCCGCAAGGTGGCGATGGCGGTGCAGGCGGATCACAGGCCAGCCCCGATGGCGACGGTGAAGACGAATTTCAGTTCACCCTGTCGCGTGACGAGTTCCTTGATATCTTTTTCGAAGATCTGGAACTGCCCGACCTTTTGAAAAAAAGCCTGAAACAGACCACCGCCTTTCGCACGGCGCGCGCGGGTTTTTCATCGGACGGAACCCCCGCCAACCTTAGCCTTGTGCGCACCATGCGCAATTCTCTGGCGCGCCGGATTGGCCTGCGCCGCCCGAAAACCGCCGAAATCCGCGACCTTGAAGAAAAAATCGCCGCCCTTCAGGCCAAGGCCGAAAAACGCCCGTCCAGCAAACTGACCAAGCCCGATGAGGATACCCTTCACGGGCTTCTGGCCGATCTTGAAGAAGCCAAGCGCCGCATGAAGGCGATCCCGTTCATTGATCCCATCGACACGCGATACAACCAGTTTCAGCAAATCCCCGATCCGAACACGCAGGCCGTCATGTTCTGCTTGATGGATGTGTCGGGATCGATGTCCGAACAGATGAAGGAACTGGCGAAACGGTTCTTCATGCTGCTGCATCTGTTTTTGCATCGCCGCTACGAACATGTCGATGTGGTGTTTATCCGCCATACATCGCGCGCCGCCGAAGTCGACGAGGAAACGTTCTTCTATTCACGCGAAACCGGCGGCACCATCGTTTCGACCGCGCTGGAAGAAATGAAACGGGTGATGAAGGATCGTTACCCGACCGATCAATGGAACATCTATGCCGCACAGGCATCGGACGGCGACAATTATTCCAACGACGGGGCGAAATGCACGGCCTTGCTGGCCGAGGACCTTTTGCCGAAATGCCAGTATTACGCCTATATCGAAATCACCGACGAGCGCGAGGCCGAGATTTTCTCCTCCGCCGAAGGTGAAACCGCGCTTTGGAAGGCCTATGCCCCGGTTGCCCGCGCCAATGCGCGATTTGCCCTTAAACGGGTGACCAAGGCCGCCGATATCTTCCCGGTATTCCGGGAACTGTTTGCCAAAAATCGCGCCGAAAAACTAAGCGGGGTCAAAGGATGAGCAAAAAGACCGAACCAGCCACCGCCCCCGAATTGCTGTTTTCCGGAGCCGACTGGGATTTCAACACCCTGAAAGCCACCTACGACGCGATCGAGGATATCGCGATCAACGACTTGAAACTGGATGTCTATCCCAATCAGGTCGAGGTGATCACGTCCGAGCAGATGCTGGATGCCTATTCATCCATCGGCATGCCGTTGATGTATCATCATTGGTCGTTCGGCAAACGGTTCGTGCGTGACGATGTGATGTATCGCAAGGGATATCAGGGTCTGGCATACGAGATCGTGATCAATTCCAACCCCTGCATTTCCTATGTGATGGAAGAAAACACCATCGTCATGCAGGCATTGGTGATCGCCCATGCGGCCTTTGGCCATAACCATTTCTTCAAGAACAATTACCTGTTCAAGCAATGGACCGACGCCGAAGGCATTCTCGATTATCTGCAATTTGCCAAACGCTATATCGCCAAATGCGAGGACCGGTTTGGCTTTGATGCGGTCGAACGGGTTCTTGATGCAGCACATGCCCTGATGGAACAGGGGGTAAACCGGTATTCCCACCCGGAAAAGCCCAATCTGGCGGCAGAACTGGAACGTGAACGCGAACGCGCCAAATACGAGGACGAAACCTATAACGATCTGTGGCGGACCTTGCCGCAGGCGGAAAAGGACGACGAAGACCTTGATGAAATGCGTCGCAAGATGCGGGTCGAGGAACGCCGGGCCCAGTTCGGATTACCCGAAGAAAACCTGCTGTATTTCCTGGAGAAAAACGCCCCGACCCTGCAAGCCTGGGAGCGCGAGATTTTGCGGATCGTGCGCAATATCGGGCAGTATTTCTATCCGCAGAAACAGACCAAAATGATGAATGAAGGCTGTGCGTGTTATGTCCATTACGCGATCATGAACAGCCTGTATGACAAGGGCCTGATTTCCGAAGGCGCTATGATGGAATTCATCGATTACCATTCACGCGTGGTGTTTCAGGCGGAATATGATGATCCGCGCTATTCCGGGTTCAACCCCTATGCGCTTGGCTTTGCCATGATGCAGGACATTCACCGCATCTGTGTCGACCCGACCGAGGAAGACCGCAAATGGTTCCCCGATATTGCGGGCAATAACGCGCCGGTCGAAACGCTAAAAGAAGCATGGGCGCATTACCGCGATGAAAGTTTCATCCTGCAATTCCTGTCGCCCAAACTGATGCGCGACATGCGGATGTTTCTGATCGACGATCTAAGCTCCAGCCCGCATCTGGAAGTGGCCGCCATCCACGATGATAACGGATACCGCAAGGTGCGCCGCGCCTTGGCACGCATGCATGACATTTCGGTACGCGAACCCGACATGCAGGTGGTTGATGTTGATCTGCGCGGTAACCGGCAACTATACATCCAGCACACCGAACATGACGGCATCCGGCTTGAAAAGTCCGAAGCGGAAATGACACTGGGCTATATCGGGCAATTATGGGGATATGGCGTGACCTTGCAGGCGGTTGACAATGAAACCGGTGAAATCCTGCATGAAATGAACTTCACGCCCGAAGACCTTGCCGACACCTGATATTGGCATTGCGGCAGTTTAGCCGCCCCAGAATCCGATCCGTTTCGTTGAAATACGGCGGAACCGGATTTGCCTTTTTGCGCGCCAAAGAAAACCTGAAGCTGTATCAGACCGCAAACTTATCCCTCTAAAACCGTGACTTCAGCACGGCCACACCCAAAGATTGTGCCTTATCAGCAGATACAATCAACATATTCGCAAGCTACTTAATTAATAATGGAAATCAGTTGCATCATTTTAATGCAACTGCATATTACTTGCGATATTAATTCGAACCGTGTCCGATGCGGTTTCGAATTCCCGGTTCATGACACAAGATGGAAAATCGATCCGATGGCGTCCCGCCTGGCAGCCCGCATTGCACATGCCCTTGTTCTGCTGCTTGCCGTTTCGGTTGCGGGTTTTATGCTGCTGCGATTGATGCCCGGCGATTTTGCCGAAGTTCTGTTAATGGCGCAGATGGATGGCACCCTGCCCGATGCCTCGCAGGTTGCACGATTTGCCGATAGTCATGGTCTGAACGATCCGTTGCCGATGCAGTATTTGCGCTGGCTTGGCGGATTGATGCAGGGCGATCTCGGTCTTTCGCTTGTGACCCGTGAACCGATTATCACCGACATTCTTTTGCGGATTGAACAATCGCTGATCCTTGCGATCTGTGCGCTGGCGGTTGCCCTGTTTCTTGCGGTGCCAATCGGCATCTTGTGTGCGGTTTATCCCGACAGCAAGATTGACCGGGTTGCCGGAATCATCAGCGTGATCGGCATGTCGATCCCGAATTTCTGGTACTCGCTGCTGCTTGCCCTGCTGTTTTCGCTTGCACTTGGCTGGTTGCCGACCGGCGGGCACGGTACATGGCAACATGCCATTTTGCCGACCCTCGTGATTGCAACATCGATCACTGGCGTTCTGTCACGGTTCGTGCGCAGCAGTCTTCTGGAAGAATTGTCAAAACCCTATATCCGTACCGCACGCGCCAAGGGCGGGCGACGCAGACGCGTCATTCTGCATCATGCCATTCCCAATATCGTGCCGGGTCTTCTGACATTTTCCGGGCTGCAATTTGCCCGGATTTTTGATGGCATGATCATCGTCGAAACGCTGTTTGCATGGCCGGGGATCGGGCGGTATCTGGTGGAATCACTGCTTAATCGTGATTATCCGGCGATACAGGCCTGTTTCCTTCTGATTGCCGCATCCTACATTCTGGTCAATCTGATCGTCGATATCACCATATCGGTTTACGATCCCCGCACGCGCGAGATCGTCTAGATGCTGGCGCGATCCTTTGTTCCCAAATCCATCGCCCACGAAAAGCTGACCGCCCTTCTTGGCCGAAATGGCAATATGTATGCGACCGTCGTCGTCTCGGTAATGGTGGCGATCCTGATCCTGCCGTTTTTTGCGCCGCATGATCCCTATCAGGCGCAATTCCTGTTTCGGTTGCAGCCGCCAAGTCTGGATTATCCGCTGGGCACGGATGCGATGGGGCGCTGCGTGTTTTCGCGATTGCTTTATGGCGCACGGCTTACCACCGCCTCGGCGATTGTTGTGGTGATTGCATCATCCCTGTTTGGCAGTCTGCTTGGCACGGTTGCCGCAATGATCGGCGGAACGCCAGACCGTATCCTGATGCGGTTCTGCGAGGGTATTTCGGTTTTCCCGGCATTGGCGATTTGCATGATCATTGCCGGGGTGCTGGGGCTTGGACTTAACGCCGTTATCATCGCCCTGATCGCCATTCACTGGACCGACTATGCCCGGATCGTTCGCAATGCGGTGATTGTTGAACGGGCCAAGCCCTATGTCATGGCCGCCGAGGCGCTTGGCGCGCCACGCCACCGGATCGCCAGACGCCATATCCTGCCCAATATCGTCGGACCGCTTTTGACCCTTGGTGCCTATTCCATGTCCTGGGTGATCCTGTCCTTCGCGGGGCTCAGTTTCCTTGGACTGGGTGTGGAACCGGGCACGCCGGAATGGGGCCTGATGATTGCAGAATCCCGCAACTACCTTCGCGATTATCCGCGGCTGGTTCTGGCACCTGGCCTGACCATTGCCGGTTTTGTCGTTGCCGTAAACCTGCTTGGAGACGCGCTTGGCGATCGTTTCCGGCTCAGTCAGATCAACTATCTTCACTAGAAGGATCACTATGACGATATTCAGGAAGGCCCTTTGCACTTTTGCCTTTGCAACATTGGCAATCGGCACCATCGCAGCCGCCCCGCAGAAAGCAGCCGCAACCGAACAGGATACGCTGGTTGTCGGCACGATGTGGGAAGCACTGCCGCTGGCGATGCAGCCGCGCCGGTCGCGCTTTTTCAATGAAAGCGAGATCCTTGATACGCTGGTCAAACTTGACTATGACCTGAATACCGTTCCCGGTCTTGCGACATCGTGGGAACGCATTTCACCGACGGTCTGGCATTTCAACCTGCGTGAAAATGTCGTCTTCCATGACGGGACAAAACTTGATGCCGGGGCGGTCAAATTCTCGCTCGAACGGGTGATTGCGCTTCTGCCCTATGCTGCCGACCTTTTGAACATCAAACAGATGTCGGCCACCGCACCGCTGGTTCTGGAGATCGAGACGAACGAACCGTTTGCCGCACTTCCCAACCAGTTGACCGACGCGATCACCGGCATTTATGCCAAGGCATCGTTCAATGATGCAGGTGAATTCGTCAAACCGGTCGGTACCGGCCCGTGGAAATTCGAGGAATACCGCAAACAGGACCGCACCATTGTGACCCGGTTTGATGGGTATTGGGGTGAAAAACCGGCCCTTTCGAAAGTCGAATACCGGTTCATCCCCGATCATAATTCGCGCACGCTGGCCCTTGAGGCGGGCGAGGTTGATTTCATCGACAATATGCTGCCATCCGATGTGGCACGCCTGTCACGCGATGAAAATTTCAAGGTCTATTCCAAACCGATTGCCGGGCTTTATTACGGCGCGTTCAATGCCGGGGACAAAAGCCCGCTTTCGGATGTGCGCATTCGTCAGGCGGTCAATGCGCTGGTGGATCGCGACCTGATCGTCAAGGGTGCCCTTGACGGGATTGGCGAACCGGCGTGGGAGTTTTTTGGCCCGCAATTTGATTGGGCGCCCAAGGCCGATGCGCCCTTCAAGCTCGACACCGATTTGGCGACGTCGCTTCTGAACGATGCCGGATATCAACAGAATGAAGGCAAATGGGAAAAGGATGGCAAGCCTCTTACGCTGCGTATCCTCAGCTATTCCAGCCGGACAGAAATGCCCGCGATTACCGAGGCACTCGCCGCCCTTCTGAACCAGAACGGCATCGCCACCGATGTGCAGATGTATACCTGGGAAGGAATGCTTGATCTGGTCAAGCGCGGTGAATACGACATCTCGGTCGTGTTCTGGACCCCGGAAATGACCGGCCACCCGGACCTGCACCTTAAATCGCAGTTCCATTCGAAGGCCGGGCTGAATTACCAGTTCTGGAACAATGCCGGATTTGACGAGGCCGTCGATACCGGCCGGACCCTTTCGCCCGGTGCGGAAAAGGACGAAGCCTATCGCAAGGCGATGAATATCCTGCATGACGATGCACCGATCATTCCGCTGGTGCACAAGGTTTCGGTCGGCGCGTCGGCCAAGGATGTTGAAGGTTATCGCATCCATCCGTCCGGCTTCTTCTATGACTTCAAGAGTGTGTCGAAAGACTGATGGTCTTCCCGTCCCCGGCACTTTCGCCGGGGACGGGATTTTACCCGCTTTTCTTGCAGGAAACAGCCATGGGACTTTGCCTGTTTATCAATCCGATCAAGGGGGCCGGGGATGATTTGCCCGATGTGGGTGATCATGCGCCCGACATCGCACAGATCGATCATTACGACCTGAGCGATATCGATCTTTCGCCCTATGCCGCCCTGATGTTGCCCGCCCATCTTGATCAGCGGTTTTTCGGGACGCTGACGACCAAGATCGAGGGGTTCCTTGCCGACGGCGGGACACTTGTATTCAACGGGCATGTCGCATGGCCAATGTTGCCGGAATTCCAGACCTTTGTTCCGCTTGAAAACCAGTCGCTTGAAAACCTGATCATTCATCGCCTTGCCGATCACCCGGTTTTCGAAGGTGTGGATACGCATCATCTGACATTCCGGCGCGGTGTGGCGGGGTTTTATGCCCGCGGTTACAACCCGCCGCCCAAGGGCGCGATTGCCCTGCACGGGGTTGGCCCGGACCGGCTGCCGTGCGACTGGATTTATCATCGTCCCGAAGGCGGCCGCATCCTGATGCATGCAGGCAATGATTTATGGATGTATGCCGGATCAGAGGACAGCACCGCACGGATCGTGCCGCAGCTTTGCCAGTGGGCCGGTAGCGGCGATAGAGGACAGGAAGCTGTATCATGACCCATAGGATCGCAGCCCTTGATAGCGGGACCTATTACCACCACAGAACGCTTTATGAACCGCGCTATCGCGACTTTTTCGATGGTGTGATCTATACCCGCGAACTCGGCGATACGGTGCTTGAGGATTATGACACGCTGATTGTGTCATGCCGTACCGATCCGTCCGTGTTGCGGCCGCATCGTGAAAAATTCAGGCAGTTCCTTGAAAGCGGCAGAACACTTGTCATCATGGGATCGACCGGACCGGCGGAATGGATTTCGGGGATCGAATGGCATTTCACCCCGACCAATTTCTGGTGGTGGAAAGAAGGCGGCAGCCTTGGCCTTCACGTAACCGCGCCCGATCATCCATTGTTTGATCACATCACGCTGGCCGATGCGACATGGCATCATCACGGACATCTTATCGTGCCTGATGGTGCGGTATCGCTGATCGATGTCGGTGATCTGGGATCGGTTCTTTATGACGACACGGTCACCACGCCGGGCCGGATGATCGTCACCACGCTGGACCCGATGTATCATCACGGCAGCCATTTCATGCCCGCGACCACACGATTTCTCGATGGCTTCCTGCCATGGCTAAAGGGCATGAAGCCGTCCTCGACAAGACGCCCGTAACATTAACGATACATAATATTCAGAGGACGTCTCTTTAACATCGCAAAGCGCGCCCAATATACATCGTAGGCTGAGCCTCACGTGATCTTTATATGGGCGAATGTTTTGAAAATCCTGCGTTTTGCATTTTGGGTCGTTTGTGTTTGCTTTTTGCTCCAGGAAACCGCACAGGCCGATACCAGAACCATCAAAATGGCCTTCCCAGAAGGTCTGAAGAAATTTTTTGCCTATGAATTCGGCGTCATCGAAATGGCGCTGGACCTGTCGGGCACTGATTACGTTATGGATATCGAGGAATTAAAAGGCGCGACACAGTCACGCATCAGCGAAATGCTGTTGGCCGGTGATATCGATGTGATGTTTGCCGGTTACAGTGCGGAGCGTGAAAGCAGATTTCGCCAGGTCAATATTCCCATCACCCGCGGCATTCTGGGGCACCGTGTTTTCATGGTCAAAAAGGACCGGGCCGTGGCGCTTAGGAATGTCGAAACCCTGGACGAATTGCGCCAGTTCTGCATCGGGGTGGGGTCCGACTGGCCCGATGGCGACATCATGGAAGATAACGGTTTCTGTGTTGAACGCGGCCCGCGCAGCAACCTTTGGGAAATGCTGGAAAACAGGCGGTTTGATGCTTTAACCCGTGCCGTTCACGAAGCCTATCGGGAATTGCCCGCAATCCAGGCGCAATATCCGGATGTGGTTCTGAATGACACCGTCATGCTGGTTTATCCGTTCGACTTTTTCATCTATGTGAACAGGAAAAACAGCGCCCTGTGGCAAACCATTACCGACGGCCTTCTTGAAGCGTATCGAACCGGTGCCTTCATGGAACATTTTCACAATGCCCCGGCGATTGCACGCGCCCTTGATGCCCTGAAAACAGAACGGCGGCACGTTTTCAACATCGAAAATACCATCATGAGTGAGACGACAAAAAACATCGATGACCGTTTCTGGCTAAACGTTTCTGATTTGCATACCGATCGCGAGACCGGCACCCCGGATCTGAAATGTCCTCCCTGCCGGATGTAACATCCCGGCAGGATATTTTAACCGGCCCGAAAAGATGGAACCGCCTTCGATGCGGATTGTTTCTTGCCGGTTCAGATCGCATATGGCATCCGCATCATTACCATTCCCCAACATTTGTTCTGCAATGAAATCGGCAAAAATGCGCCTTCAACTACGGATGCGGATTTTTCGTTACGAATACGAAACTCACTTATTTTGATCAATAGAAAACATCTATTAGGATCAAATCGCCCCCGCCGGATCAGGAATGTAATTATCGCTTGACGAAACGTTATGATATAACATAACAAACATATCCTCACCGATTACCCCATCCCTGTTACCAACCGGATTGATATCATGCCCCTCTCAAGCCTTCGCAGCACCCTGCTTGCCCTGCCGTTGCTTGCCCTGCCGTTTACGGTACAGGCGGCAGAAAATCCGTCGGTCGTTGTTTCGATCAAACCGATCCACGGTATTGCCAGTGCGATCATGGCAGGCGTTGGCAAACCGGCACTACTGATTGATGGGGCGTCCTCGCCGCATGCCTATTCGCTACGCCCCAGCGAAGCCCGCTCGCTTCAGGAAGCCGATCTGGTGATTTATGTCTCCCACGGTCTTGAGGGCTTCCTGAAAAAGCCGCTGGCGACCCTGTCGGGCAGTGCCCATCAGCTTGAACTGGCTGATATTGATGGTCTGGCCGTCCGGGCAATGCGCGAAGGTGGTGCATGGGAATCGCACGACCATGATCACGAAGGTCATGATCACGCAGACCATGAAGACGAACATCATGACGAACATGGTCATGACGAACACGGTCATGACGAACACGGTCATGATGAACACGCCCATGCCGAAGAACACGATCACGATCATGATCACGATCAAGCCCATGAGGGTGAAGAAGGTCACCATCATGACGAAGAAGGTGCCGACCCTCACATCTGGCTTGATCCGGCCAACGGGGCGGCCATCGCAACAGCAATTGCCACCGAACTTGGTGAAATCGACCCGGCCCATGCAGGCACCTATCAGGACAATCTGAAAAAGTTCCTTGCCAGCCTTGATGCACTTGGGAATGATCTGGAAACCCAACTCGCACCGGTTCGCGAAAAGCCGTTCGTCGTTTTCCATGATGCCTATCAGTATCTCGAAGCGGGATTTGGCCTGAACGCGGTTGGTTCGATTACGGTTTCACCGGAACAGAAGCCCGGAGCAAAGCGCCTGCATGAGATCGAAGACAAAATCCGCAACAGCAATGCTGTCTGCGTCTTTGCCGAACCGCAATTCCGCCCGGCCATCGTCGAGGCCGTGGTTGCCGATACGGGCGCGCATATCGGAACGCTTGACCCGCTGGGTGCGGATATTCCGGCAGGACCGGATGCCTATCAGAACATCCTGCGCCAGAATGTGGGCGCACTGGTTGACTGCCTGTCGCAGTCCTAAAAACCTTGCCGCCGGTATGCTCGCATCCGTCCTTTGGGCCGGATCGGGCATGCCCGCATCGGCCCATCCGCATGTCTGGATCGATGCCGATGCGCAGATGGTTTTTGAAGACGACAAAATCACCGCAATCCGGCTGCATTGGGTGTTTGATGATCTGTTCAGCCTGACCCTGATCGACCAGTTCGACAAAAATCACGATTTGCGATTCTTTGACGCAGAAAACACCGATGTTCACGACAATGCCTTTGCATTGCTTTCCGAAGTTTCCTGGCTCACTCACCTGCGCCGAAACGAGGAAATCGTGACATTTAGCGGCGCAACGGACTTCAAGGCCGATATCACCGATGACCGCCGGGTAAGTTACGATTTCACCCTGACGCTTAAAGAACCGCTTGACCCGATAAAAGATGCGATTGCCCTGTCGGTCTATGATGCGGAATTCTATATTGATGTTGCCTTCACCCAGGTCGATCCGATCCTGTTTCGCGGCAACCGCCATCTCAAATGCCACTATGAAATGAGCGAAGATGAAAAGAACCGCATCTATTTTGATCTGGTTTCGCCAATACGCGCCGACCTTGCCTGCGAAAAACAGGTTGCGGATGCCAGCACTAATCATGGCCTTTCTGCTGGCGATTTCGTTTCTGCCGAGTAATCAGGCGTTTGCGCAGGCCAGCAACCTTCTGGGCCGTGGCACAGGCAGCGAACAGGCCCCGAATCCCCCCGATCAGACGCCACAGAATGATGGCGAAAGCCTGATCAGCCTGCCCGGCTGGCTATCGGACATTGTCGGTCAGGTGGTGGTGATCCAGACGCAGCTTAACCGGCAGATGACCGCAACATTGCGCGTCGCCAAAACCGGCGATGCGTGGTGGCCCGCATTGACCATCATTGCCCTTTCATTCGCCTATGGCGTGTTTCATGCCGCGGGGCCGGGCCACGGCAAGATGGTCACCACGACCTATTTCCTGTCACGCGATGCCGGCTGGAAACAGGGTGTCGCCATGGGCAGCCTGATTGCAGCCGTTCAGGCGGTGACCGCCATCGTCCTTGTCGGGTCGCTGACCGTGATCCTTAATCTCGGCCCGGCGGCGGTTACGCAAAACGGACTGGTACTGGAAGCCATATCCTATGCCCTGATTGCCGGGCTGGGCGGATTGATGTGTATCCGCATCTTGCAGGGACGTGATGATTGTTGTGATCATGGCGGGCATGATCATCACCATCATGATCACACCCATCATCATCATCATCATCATCATGATCATGCACACCATCATCACGATCATGACCACAACCACGCCCTCACCAAATCCCGCTGGCAGATGATCGCAAGCGGGATTGTGGTTGGCCTGCGCCCCTGCACCGGATCGATACTGGTGCTGCTGTTTACGCTGGCCAACGGGTTGTTCCTGATCGGGGTTGCATCGGCCTTTGCCATGGCTCTCGGGGTGGCGCTGACCATCAGCCTGATCGGGTTGGCGGCCATCGGCATTCGCACCGGCACCCAGCATCTTTTCACTGTGTCGGAAAGCACTTCGGGCTGGCTTCGTCGTGGGGTTGGCCTGGCGGGGGCGGCGTTGATTACGCTCTTTGGCCTGTTGCTTTTGCTTTCGGCCGCGCGGCAGCTTGGCTGGCTGTAAAAGGTAACGGCCCGCAAGCAACCTCGCGGGCCGTTTGATTTAAAGGGTGACCCAATTATTCCGCGGTCACGACCTTCATCACCAGTTTGCCATCCGGCTTGATTGGGCCGTCTTCCTTGGCACCCAGCGTATATTCGAAATAGCCGGTTTTCATGCCGCCCTGTTCGGAATGGATCATCAGCATCAGCATCTCACCGGATTTGACCGGTTCCTGCAAAATGGCGGTAACGTCCATATTCTCGCCCTTTTTAAGCGGCGCATAACCGACAACCGGGCCCGGCTTCATTGCGGAATCGGTGCGATGCACCACCAGCCAGCCATTTTCACCGGCCATGATTTTCGACGCACTGACCGTTCCGCCCGAAACATCCTGATCCATCGCCTCGACCATCGGCCCCATGGCGTGGGCCGCCGCCGGAATGGCGACGCTCAGGGCACCGGCCATCAAAGCCCCACCGAAAATACCGACCATTTTCTTGGTCACCAGCATGTGAAGTCTCCTTGTCTGTTAAACCGGGACGGGCTGTTTGCTGCCGTCCGCTCGTGTCGCGCTGTGTTGCGCGCATCGAAGCTACGCAGACCAGACAGGCCGGGTTTCAGACCGGGAAACTTTTTTTTGAAATCAGTGTTCGACCGGGATCAGACGGCCATGAATGGCAGGCCCCGTCGGACGCCCGGTTGGCGAACCGCCCTCGGGTTCCAGACTGATGCCAAAGGTCGCATCGCGCAGCAGGGCCGGATCAAATTCCCCCAGTGACCGGGTCGTCGGCGCGGATGCGCTTTCAAGCAAGCCCAGCGATTTTGGGGCCGGACCCAACTGATCGGATGCGATCCATAGCTGATAGGTCTTGCCTTCGGGCAATGTTGCCGAAACCGGGCGGATGATCACCGCCCGGGTCTCCAGATCAATGCTCATGACAAAGGCGGGCTGGGTATCGTCACGGTGAAACACGGCGACAAATTGCCGATCCGAAACCGGGGCGGCAAAATCCGATACCAGCACCGCCACCATCAGGCTTGCCGCCAGTGCGCCGGTGGCAAATGTCCCGATCCGCCACCGGGCAAGCTTGCGTTTCAGCAGATCGATCTCAACAATATTATCCGCCTGCACACGCGACCTCTCGATCCGGGCCCCTTCAATACGGGCACGAATGGCCGGAAACAGATCACGCGACGGCATTTCATCGCGGTAATGCGCGTTTAACGGCGACAGGCGTTTTTCCCAATCGGCAATCGCCGCATTCAGGTCATCCTCATTTGTCCGCCGTTCATCGACAATGCGGCGCATGTCGGGATCAAGCGTTCCCAACACATATTCCGCCGCCAGCATGTCGATATCTTCCCGGTCGGTCATGATCCGAGGCATTCCTTCAACTGTTTCAGGCTGCGATGCAGCCATGTCTTGATCGTGCCGACCGGCTGGGCAAACCGTTCTGCCAGTTCGGCGCGCGAAAATCCGTCCAGATAGGCCAACCTGACCATTGTGCGACGCTCATCATCGAGCCCGCCAAGGCAGATTTCAAGCTGGCGCAGGTCATCATTGCGTTCGACATCATCGGCAACCGACAGATCATCATGATCGGCCAGTTGGTCGATATCGAAATCATCCACCACCACCTCATGACGCTTGTCACGACGCAGCGCATCAATCGCCCGATTCCGCGCAATCGTTGCCATCCAGGTGATGATTGATGCACGCCCGGGTTCAAAATCCCCGGCACGTTCCCAGACCCGCACATAGATTTCCTGCAGGATATCCTCGCTTTGGGCCCGGTTCTTCAAGATACGCAGGACAATGCCGAAAAGTTTCGCCGATGTCGCATGATAAAGCTGTCCGAAGGCGTCCATGTCGCCATCGGCTGCACGCGCCAGAAGCTGTTCCAGATCCCGGGTTGATGTCCCCATGCCATCCGCCAATTGACGTCCGCCGCCACCCTGCGGCGAACCGGTGTATCATTTTTTCGGGATGCTTGATCCCGAGCCATCAATTGATACGTGCGGATTGGCAAGCTTGATCAGTTTTCCGGTCACAAACAGCTGTATCATTCAGCATTTATACCGGTCGGGGATGGCTTCGGTTGCCTTGATCAGGGCATCCATCACCATCCGCACCGCCGGAGAGCGGCGAATATCGGGATGCACGACCAGCCAGACCGGCTTGCTGAGTTCATTGGTCACGTCATCGGTGACAAGTTCCAGCCTGTCATCCTCGTCCGCCAGATAACGCGGCAGAAGGCCGAGCCCGTATCCCGCCGCAACAAAGGCCAGCACGGTCTGGGTATCGTCGGATTTAACCCGCATCGGCAATTGGCGGTTAAGCTGTTCCCATACCCAGCCCTGCTGATAATCGCCAAAGCTATTGCGCCCGTCGGCACAAAATTCCCAATCCTTTTCCGGCACAGTGGCAGTGTAACCGCGCACCGCGTAAACCGCATATCTTATATCGGTCAGCTTGCGCGCAATCAGCCCGCTTTGATCCGGGGTTGCCATGCGCACCGCCACGTCGGCCTCGCGCCGCGCCAGATTGGCAATCACGCTGGAACCAAGGATTTCATATTCCAGATCGCGCTGGTCTTTCAGAAGTTCGGCAAGGCGCGGCGCAAACAATATCCGCCCCGCGACTGGCGGCACGGCAATGCGTACCACACCATGCGCGGTTTCATCGCCACGCGCCTGACGTTCAAAGGCAAGAACATCTTCCTCGATCTTTGTCGCAACCGGCACAAGATTTTCTCCGGCATCGGTCAATGACCATCCCGTTCCCAGCCGGTCAAACAGCCGCGCCCCGACATCCTTTTCAAGGGCCTCGATCCGCCTTGCGACCGTGGTGTGATCCTTGCCGAGCTTTCGGGCAGCACCGGAAAGCGTGCCTTCGCCTGCCAATACGACGAAATATCGCAGATCGTTCCAGTTCATGATGCCTCATCCAGATTGCGCAAATTTGCACAATCATAGCGCATTTTATCGGAATTACATGAGATTTATGCGCATGTCATGATCACGCCATATCAAACGAAGCCCCAAACAAGGAGATTTCGACATGGCTGTCTCCCATCATATCGAATGCGATACCAATGTCCGGCTGAACCGCCCCTCGCGCCCCTCTCGCCCCACCGTGTCGCACATTGTGACAACTGCGATTGATGCCCTGCTGGCCGCTTATAAACGCCATCAAAGCCGCGCGGCACTTCATCGGCTATCAGATCATCAACTGTGCGATATCGGGCTGAAACGCAGCGAAAGCGGGTATGTATCCCGCGACAATTATTAAAAGATTCAAGGCGGTGCCTGATCAGGGTTCCTGACCCTTTCATTCTTGCAATCGACACGCTTTGATATGCCTCCCTTAGAGCACGTCGCATTTAATCTGTATCATTTTGTTTGTTTTTGGCGAACCGTTTGGCAAGGCACAGCGTGCAGAGCGATGCGGCGCATCGGTC
>TARA_R100000049_G_C1957562_1_pt1 | contig 29029 bp, 20 predicted proteins | sample TARA_R100000049 | Tara Oceans TARA_R100000049 (sample SAMEA2619992) | marine metagenome | biome: marine biome (ENVO:00000447); feature: mesopelagic zone (ENVO:00000213) & marine oxygen minimum zone (ENVO:01000065); material: "saline water (ENVO:00002010), including plankton... | reverse complement strand
CGATGAATTCACTTACATCAAGTTCGGCGACAAGTGGAAGGATCTGGAACTACCGACGGCCTATGTGGTGGTCGATGAATTTGACGAACTGGTCAACACACGTGTCCAGGGCCAGACCTTCATCGTTGAAAGCACACAGAAACTGATCACGCTCAAGAGCGGGTTCAAATTCATGTGCATTGAATATATGGGGGCATAAAGGCATGAGCGCCTTTTGCGATATCGCCCTCATTGTCGGACTGACCTTTGGCGGAGCCTGTGCCGAACCGGTAGATACTGTGCCGGCACCAACATTACCACCAGATGACGAAAGCGCGTGGGCATTGCCTGCACCGCCGCCACCAGCCCCGGAACCGGCAGCGCCGCGCTTTCCTCCTGTTATCATACGGCAGGAAGCACCGCCTGCTCCACCGGCCCCGCCGCCTGCTCCGGAACCGGAGCCCGAACCTGAACCGGTTGCCGCTCCTGCTCCACCCGCACCCGATCCCTATCGGCTGGCGTTGGAGGCAGCATGGGCACGGCCAGTTTATGCCGGCAATGTCCCAACATTTGCGGCCTGGACAGATACAGGATCATCAAGCAGTCCGCTCGTTGGCAAAATGCCTGAAATACCCGCTCCTGCGCCTGATCCGCTCGATCTCAAAAAGCTCGATACGCCCCCTGAAGATTATGGCGGAGCCCGCAAAACCTCGACCCTGCCCGTGGATAACACCCGGAAAATTACTCAGGATCGATACATTCCCGTTCAGTTGGAAACCGGTATCAATACACAGGTTGGTGCCGGTGAACCGGGATCGGTCATTCTGCAAACCACACGCGATGTCTTCGGCTATCACGGCCGCATGAACCTTGTTCCCAAAGGCTCACGGCTGGTCTGCACCTTCATGGCACCGGAAGATATGGGCAGCAGCCAGATCGGCATTAACTGCGAACGTATCCTGATGGCAGGTCATCGGGCGGAAATCCTCAATATCGGCTCAAACGTGACAAACCAGCAGGGCTGGCTTGGTGTCGCTGGCGAAGTCGATAACAGGTTTTGGCAGCGTTACGGAAATGCCTTCCTTTTGACCGGTATTTCCACGGCTGTCCGATATGCCGCCGCAAGCACAAAAACAGAAGATGCCGATGGAGAAGTCGCGACCGCGGCCGCCGAAAAAGCATCCGAAGAACTCTCCAACAAGTTCGGTGAGATCACTGCCGACATGCTTGAGAAAAGCCTCGATCTCAAACCGATCATCACCATTCCCCAAGGCACACGCCTTCAAATCCGTCCGGCAACGGACTGGTACATCCAAGAAGTGGAGTAACGTCATGAAAAGCAAATTGTTAGCTTTGCTTTTGTTGTCGTCATGTCTGGTTCTGCCGGCATCCGCACAGGTGGCGCAGTCGATTGATGACAACAATTCGGAAACTGCAGTTGCAGTCGCCACCCCTGTCGATCAGCCCGGGACCAATGAAGCCGGCAGCGACATGGATGCCCTGGTTCAAAAGGTGAAAATCATCACCAGAACCAAACAGGTCACGGAACTTCCGGAAAATGAACCGGTCGCGCTTGATCTCGGGCTTGTCGATGTTCCAGGTGTTTCCAAAAACCTTACTGAAGGCGTAACTGCGAACGCCTATGCACGGTTTGTTTCAGTTGACGATATGAAGATCGGTCAGCTGGTGCTTTCGAGTGTCGAGAAGAACAGTCGTGTCGAGGCACTCAACTCCGACAACTTTGTTGCGCAGTTCGATATTGAACAGCCCTCGCTTGATCCCTCCTTGCCAATTTCGGTTGAGGGTAATCAGGCGGAACTCAAAGCAGCTCTCGAACGCCTCGCATCCCTGCAGGAAGAGGAAGAAAAGGAGGAAAAAGAGGAAGAGATTGCTGATTCCGGTGTTGGCGCGTCTTCAGGCAGTGTCGGCAGCAATGCCGGTTCCAATCCGGATGCTTCTGGATACAGCACTCCTAGCGCGTTGGATGTCGGCAAGGAACCCGTCATCAGCTCGAACATCACGACGGATGGATGCAAGATCCGCACAGATCTCGACCAGCTTCAGGCGATCCAGCAAACCCGCGTCGTAACGACGACTGACGGCACACCAGAATACGGTGAGTGCGCCGATGGTTCAGAGCGGTTCAAGATCAACCAATCTTACGCCGTTTGCCCTTACGACGAAAATACCGAGACGATGAAAGCGACCGCGCAGTTCATGTATTATTACACGGACGGCGGCGGCAATCGTAAGGAAATCGGGGACTGCCAGCCGGACGCTGAAAAAATCTATGACATTGTTGAAGATCGCAATGCCTGCAATGTCTATCTCGATTACGTCAACCTTCAGGCTGTGCCGCAAGGCAAGCTGGTTTACACCAACCATAACGGCAAAGTCGTTCCGGTTGCCGATTGTGCAGCTTCAATTGAAGTAGAGCCTGTGCCGTTGGTCGAAACCACCGAAGGCTGCGACATTCGCGATGACTTCTTAGCAAACAAGTCCTATGGCCGTTCGAAATATATCTACACGCTGGATGGTCAGGATTGGGACACCTCCTGCCAAGATAACGACGAAGAATATCCGCACAGCACGATTTACAAGACTGCCAATGGCGATCAGGTCTGCGAACCGATCATCAATCGAGACACCGGTAAGGTAACGCTGCAAAGCCGGGTGATGATCAATGTCAACGGCTTCGAACTGTATCGCACGCCTTGCACGCCGGACACTTCTGCCAAGGATATCCAGTCAACCACGGCAGGCTGCGAGGATCCGTCCAAATGGACGCACAATATCAGCGCCAGCCAGAGCATCGGCCAAGAACGTTTCTATTATCTGCTTGATGGCAAACAGGAACCGGTGACGGAGTGCCAGGATAACGGTGTTATCTATTTGCATCAGCAGGAAATCACGGGCTATCAGCGACATGACGACAAGCTTTTCGCATATCGCCTCGTCACGGTTTATATTGAGGGCGTAGAGACCCTGACTGGTCGATACAACGTGCTGACCTCGCAGGTCTTGCCCGGTGATCCCCAGATCCCCTACTCCTATGTAGGCAAAGGTCCCGCAGTAAATGGTGAAACATTCTACGAAGAATGTACCCGCTTCGACGAGCGTGACGAAGTCGAGACCTATAAACGTCCGGACGATACAACCCATAAAGTCATTGTAGGTGACGCAACGCCTTTAAATCTTGGAGACAAGTGTAATCTTGAGGTCACCTGGAGTGATGTAACTCAATGGTACTGGCAAAATCCCGGCGTATACACGAACACAAACTACTGCGGGATAAGTATTGCAGGCGGCACTCAGGGAAGTGATGATAGTCCATGGACTCAGGCGGCGTCGAATCACTGCACTTGGTCAAGTGCTGTTGGCACAAAGAAGCTGGTGCGTGAAGATGGCACGCAGATTGGCGACACTGCGACAGCCACCTGTCAAGCAAGTCCAAACTCTTACGCAGCGATTGCAGGCCCTCCTTCCGGACAAAGGGGCTATTGGCGCTACCTCTCCCTTGGCAGCCATAACTGGTCTTACCCGCCTCACAACAACACTCTAAAAATGGCCTGCCGAAATGGATGGGGGTGGGTCCGGTGAACGCCATCTTTCCAATCAATCCGATCTACAAGCGCATCGTCGCACCGCTCGCGAAATACTATGACGACCCTAGAACGATCGAAGTCCGGCTCAATGGGCCGGGCAAGATTGTCGTCGACCGGCGCGGTGAAGGTAAGCAGCTGATCGATGATCCGGAACTGACGCAGTCCGCCATCGAGAAGCTGTGCAAAAGTCTCTCGAATGGGCGCGGACTTAATTTCAATGCCGATACCAACCCGATCCTTTCAACCGCACTCGATGAAGGGCATCGCTTTGAATGCCTGGTCGGACCCTCCGTCCGATCAGGCCTGAGCCTCGCAATTCGCTGTAAACACCCCTTCACACCGACATGGGAACAGTTGATCGCGGCAACCCGGAAAGGAAATCGCGATTTCCTTGATGACGCCATGGAGCGCTTAAATATCAAGTGCGAAAGCGAGATCAAGGATCTGCTGATCGAAGCGATGATTAAGGGATGGAACATCGCCATTTCTGGAGGCACCAATACCGGCAAAACCACCCTGCTCAATCTTTTGCTGTCGTCAGTAGAGGATTATGTCCGCGTTATTGCGCTTGAGGACACGATGGAACTGTTCCTCGATCGTTTCTGGGACGGCAACGGCCTGCTCGCAGCGCGTGAAAGCGATAGCAATAGTGGCATGGTTGACTGGCGTGTTCTGTTCGATCACGTCAACCGCATTACCCCGGATCGTGTCCCGTTCGGGGAAATCAGCACCAAAAATGCCTTTGCCGTTCTCGGAACACTCAATGCCGGCGCAACCGGTGTCAGCTTCACGATCCATTCGACCAATCCCAAACACGCGATCCACCGGAAGTTCGATCAGAACATCGCCTGGGCCGGTATGAAGATGGATCGTATCCCCGAATTCCTGACGGAAATGGTTGATCTGGTTGTCCAGATCAAACGCGATAAGGACGGCTTCCGGCGCATTACCGATATCTGGCAGCCGCGAAACGACAATTTCATCCTCAAAGACGGGAGGGCGGCATGAGCCAGCGCCTCGGTCACTTTATCCTTGTCGTCATCCTTCTTGGCATGATTGCCGGCGTTATCGGCCTCTGGCATTTCGAGGTCGGTTTCGACCCAAGAAACCCGGCATGGTGGAAATGGCTCGGAGCTGCAGCTATTCACCCGGCCGGTTTGCCTAAAGAAATGCTCTATCCGGCATTTTATACGGCCGTCGGCGGCGTGCTGCTGATGATCGTAGTTGGCGTTCTCATGTCCAAGGCCAGAAACGATACCGTTGCCGGCTCGCGTAGAGGAAACGAACTGCATGGCTCGGCCAGATGGGCGACCATGAAGGACATCCGCAAAGCCCGCCTGTTTCGCAAAGACGGTGATTCCGTCATTGTCGGGGCGGTTCGCAACTGGCGCGGCAAGATCCGCGTCCTCCGACATAAGGGCCCCGAACATGTTCTGGTTTGGGCAGCGACCCGTACCGGTAAAGGCGTCTCGCTGATTATCGCCACCCTGCTCACCTGGGTGCATTCCAGCCTTACCCTGGACATCAAAGGCGAGAACTTCATGAAAACCTCCGGATGGCTGAAGTTCTTCGGCATCCGTGTGGAGAAGTTCGAACCGGCCGCAATCAGCGGATCGTCAAGATTCAATCCTCTGGCAGAAGTCCGCATTGAGACGGAACGCGATATTGCGGATTGCCAGAATATCGCAGCGATGATCATTGATCCGGACGGCAAAGGCATGGCCGGTAACTACTGGCGCGAAGAGGGCTTTGGCTGGCTCTCGGTCGTCCTTCTGCATGTTCTCTATAAGATCAAAAAGGAAGAAAAACGCATCGCCTGTTTTGACGATGTGAACACGTTTCTTTCCGGTATTTCGACAGTGAAACCACCGGTCGATGCGATTGAAGCCGCCCGCGAAGGGGCTTCTGAAGAAGCTCCCGACGATCAGATGTCGGCCCAGGACAACTTTGTGAAGATCCTCGAAGCGATGGCCGATTACGACCACGGCCTCGCGCACGTGAACAAGGAAGTCCGTCGTGGCGCAAACAGCATGGCGATCAAGGCTCCGCAAGAACGTTCAGGCGTTCATTCCAACGCTAAAACGCAGTTGACGGTTTTTGCCGATCCGATCGTTGCGAGAAACACCGCCGTAAGCGATTTCCGGCTTTCCGATCTGATGAATGGCGACCGGCCGATGGCACTCTTTCTGGTTGTCAGTCCGTCCGACAAAGACCGTTTGCGCCCATTGATCCGGATCATGTTGAACCTCTTCCTGCGTCGCCAAACAGAAAGTCTTGCGGCCAGCTTCAAGCATCCATTGCTTCTCATGCTCGACGAGCTGGCCGCATGGGGAAAGATGGAAATCCTCGAAGAGTCCTTGGCCTTCATGGCTGGCTACGGCATCCGGGCATACATGATCTTCCAGAATGTCGAGCAGCTTCATAAATGCTACGGCAAGGATGAATCCCTGATGGCAAACTCCAAGGTGCGGATTGCCTTCACCCCGAACAAGCTGGAAACAGCGAAGCTGATCTCGGAAATGACCGGCCGGGCGACAATCGTTCAGAAACGTCGTTCGCAATCCGGAAAGTCCGGACAGTTTGTCGGGTCGAACTCCGACAACATCCAGGAAACGTCCCGTCCGCTCCTGACACCTGATGAATGCATGCGCCTGCCGGTAATCGATACGGAGGGCAAAAAGCCTCGTCCAGGTGATGCGCTTATTTTCGTGGCCGGCTCGCCGCCAATCCACGGAACACAGAGCCTTTATTTCCTTGATAAAGAGCTGAACCGGCGTTCGCAGATGCCGCCCCCTGAAATGCATCCACATCCCGTCAATCAGAACAGTTCGCCAATGATGGAGAAATCCCATGAAGCAGCCTGAACAAAATACGGGCGCAAATGCCCGTGTGACCGACAACGAATTTCTCAAGCTCGCATCCCTCGCGGTTTCGGCCGCAAGCGGTCTAGGCCCGGTTTCTGTCGATCCGGATGTCGCCGAAGCGATGGGTGCGATCAATGAACAGGCGCTGTCCCTTGACGATGCCCTCGACAGCCATTTCGACGGCGAAGATCCAACTGCGATCGAGGAGGTAAAGGGTCATGGCTAAACCGAACTTTCGCGATCAGGTCGTTGAATCCCTTATTGAACAAATGGAACGCGGTACAGCCCCCTGGCAAAAGCCATGGGAACCCGGGAAAGTCCGCGAGCCTTCCTTTAATCCCTCCACCGGCAAAGCCTATCGCGGCATCAATCAGATCTGGCTTGAATCTCGTGGTTATGCAGATCCGCGTTGGGTGACATATCGCCAGGCACAAGCCAATGGCTATCAGGTGCGTAAAGGGGAGAAAGGTACTCAGATCGAATACTGGCAGTGGTCTGAGCGCCAGCCGATTAAAGATGATGCTGGCAATCCTGTTCTCGATCCTGAGGGCAAACAACGGTATCGCGAATTCAAGTTGGATCGACCGAAGGTCTTTCACGCTGTCGTTTTCAATGGCACGCAGATTGATGGTTTGGCTCCCTATGTCGGCATGGAACCCGATTTCAACCCGGTGGAACGGGCCGAACAGGCACTTTCTCAGTTGGGAGTGCCGATCCACCATGATCAGCGAGATCGCGCCTTTTATCAACCAGGTAGCGATGAAATCCACATGCCGCCTAAAGGCTGGTTCAAGGGGCAGTACGAATATTACGCCACAGCGTTACATGAAGGCGGACATTCGACGGGCCATCAATCTCGCATGGCCCGGGAGTTCGGGCCGTTCGGGTCTGAAACCTATGCCCGCGAAGAACTCCGGGCAGAAATCGCCAGTTTCATGCTGACAACGGAATTGGGCCTCGGACATTACCCGGAACGCCATGCCCCCTACGTGAAAAGCTGGATGGCCGCGATCAAAGAGGATCGCAACATCCTGTTTCAGGCGGCCCGCGATGCAGAAAACATTCGCACATGGATCATGGAGCCAGAAAAGCGCCTCTCCCTTACCCCAGTCAAAGAACAACGACAGGAAATGGCTGAAGAACAAGCAATGTCGCTCGGCGCGTCTTACGGTGAAAGGGAAGCTGCGAGACGACAGCAGGCCGTTGATGGCATGTTTGAAAAATATCCTCATGCCCATCCAACCCTTTGGGCGATGGAGCTGCAAGATGCGTTGGTGCTCTCTGGCTCACGAAATGACAAGGAATTGCTGAGTGCGGATCAGCTCAAGGAACGACTGAAAGCAACAGACCTGTCTACGGATCATCTTATTCGTTTCCTCGGACAATCTTCTGAGCGAGCCAACTGGCACAGCGTCGCCGAGACAGTACCAGGTTACGCTGAAGAATTTGCCGAATTTGCCCACCTGGCTGAACAATTCGGCAAAATCGATTGGGTAGCCCACTATGCCGCATCATCCGAGCGCCGGTTAAATGGTTCATCTCACCGGGAAAAAGTGCTGGAACAGATGCAATCGGAAGCTTCAGCATCCCCACTTCATCGCGAGTTGGTATCCGCCCTGTGGGATTTGGACGGCCCCGGGGCCAAGTCCTCTGTTCCGGTACCAGACTGGTATGTCTCTGCGGATCAGCGCAATGACGAGTTCCTGAAACGTCTAGCGAGGCCGCTCGATATCGAAAATCGTCAACTCAAAGAAGGTCTAGTATACCAGATTGAAGAATGGAGGAAGGAACCCAAAAACTACAAGAGTTTTGATGCTGCGTTGAATGAGTTTGTGGCTCGGCACGGTAGGGGGGCGGACTCTCTGAACGCTGTCCTAAACGGCACAGAACATACGCTTATAGGAAACGACTGGTACAATGATGGCTCCAACCACCGTCATACTTACATAACTCCAGAATTGGAGAAGTTACACAACTCCATGATGGCTCAAAAGAGACAATCTGATGTTGAACCCCTAATCATTCCAAAAGTTGAAGCGGAAGAATCCATAAAGGCTGTATTGGGTCGCTGGCAGCGAAAGAAAGAGGAGGCTCGTCTTATGGCGAATACCCCCATTGAACAGACCCTAAATACTGAGCTGCAAAAGAAAACGTATCTGAGTGTCCCATTCAGGGAAAAAAATGAGGCGAAAAGCCTTGGTGCCAAATGGGACCGTCGGGAAAAATCATGGTACGTCAGCGAAGGCACCGACATGAAGCCGTTTGCCAAATGGCAGCAGAAGGTTGCAGAGAACCAGACCAAGATTGATCCGCAGCAGGAATTTGCCGATGCCTGCCGCAAAGAGGGGCTGATGATCGAAGGCCTGCCAAGCATGGACGGAAAATGGCACCGCGTTGCCGTTGCTGGCGATGCGAAGGGTCAAACCAGCGGCAGTTATCGCGGCTTTATTGAGGGTATTCCGGCCGGCCAGATCATGAATTTCAAAAAAGCATCCGAGCCGGTTAAGTGGGTGGCGACGGGCACCAGGATCGATCCGGAAGAACTGGAACGCATCAAAGCCCAATCGGCGGCAAGAAAAGCCGAACAGGCCCAGGAACTGAAGTTCCAGTATCAGCAGGTTGCCAAACGTGCCTACGGAACCTTCATGAACGCCATCGAGGCGACCAGCGATCATCCTTATCTCAGGAAAAAACAGGTATCCGGGGAAACTCTTCGTGTTGACCGATCTGGCAATCTGATCGTGCCTATGACCAACGAGAAGGGTTTCATCGAGAACATTCAGACCATTGCTCCGGACGGAACAAAACGTTACCTGAAGGATGGCCGTAAATCTGGCCTGATGCATATCATTCCGGGCAAAAAAGACACTCCGCTGATTATCGCAGAAGGCTATGCGACGGCAAAAAGCCTGCATACAGCAACCGGGTTTACCACTGTTGTCGCCTTTGATGGCGGCAATCTTCCGGTCATCGCCGAAACCATGCGCAATCAAAATCCTGACCGGTCAATCGTTATTGCAGCCGATGACGACCCCCTGAAAGTTGAGAAAGTCGGCCACAATCCGGGACTGGAAGCGGCCAAACGGGCTGCCGAGCGATCAAACGCGCAGATCCTCAAACCTTCCCTTACTGCAGATGAACAACTGCAGGGATTAACCGACCATAACGATGTGCATGTTGCCCGCGGCTTCGATTTGTTCCGTCGCGAGATCCGGCAACAGCTTTCCGATCTGGGTATTTCAACCAGTCGTAGTCGATCAATGCAGATCTCGCCAAAAAAGCAAAAGAACCAGTCAAACCAGATGTCTGTTTGATAATCCTTGTGTCGGCGGCCTTCCGGTCGCCGACAGTATTCTTCTGTCATTCATGTTTGCGGATACTGGATTTTGGCTACCGACCGGATCAAGGTGGAAACCTATTTAAACGAAACGGAATTCTCCCGTTTGAAGGAACTCTCGGCACAACTTAAATTGAGCCGATCGGAACTGTTTCGACGGCTTCTTATGAATTCACCTCTCCCCAATGCCCGGGATTTTGAAGCCGCCCAAGCGATCCTTGATATGCTTCAGATCAATGCTGACCTCGCCCGTCTCGGGAACCTTCTGAAGCTGGCACTTGATGAACCGTTAAGCGCCGATCTCTTGCGCAAATACGATGACTTGGCCGCCACCATCAAATCCACCCAGGACGAGTTGAAGGATGTGGTGCGCAAGATCGATCGCACGATCGCACGCGGTGCGAAATGATCGCCAAGAAAATCCCTAAAAGACCCGATATTCCCGATAACTACAAAGAACTGGCCGAATACATCGCGGCAGCCAAGGAACCCGGGGAAAAACTGGACAAGTTCTGGATTGAGAACTGTGGCGCCGGCGAGACGCTGGACGATCTTGAACTGGCCTTGCGCGAAGTCTATGCCGTCCGCTTGATGAAACCCGAAGTCACGGACAAATCGTATCACATGATGGTTTCTTTCCGGCCGGGCGAGAAAGATCGGCTTTCCGAACAGTATCTGAAGGATATTGCTTCTGCTTATGCCGATGGCCTCGGCTTTGCTGAACATCAATATGTGGCCGGTACGCATATCAATACCGACAATTTCCACATGCATATTGCCTTTAACAAGATCCATCCCCGCACGCTTCAGGTCATCAATCCGTTTCGGGATTTCAAAATCCTTGATCGGGTCTCCCGAAAACTGGAAAAGCAATATGGCCTCTTTATCGACCGGGGCATGGCCCAGAGAGAAAAACAGGGTCCAAAACTGTCGCCTTCAGCTCGCGATTACGAGGCGCAAACATGGCAGGAAAGCTTCCAGAACCATGTTCTTCAACATCGCGAGGATCTGCTTGAAAAAATCAACGGCGCTGAAGCCTGGCAGGATCTGCACAGAATTCTTGCCGAACACGACATCGAGCTAAAAAAGCGCGGTAACGGTTTCGTTCTGGTCGGTCCAGATGGTCAGGGCATGAAGGCCTCGGCGCTCGATCGTGACATGAGCAAATCCGCCTTGGAAAAGAAGCTCGGCGATTTTGTTCCCCCGGTCAAAGAAACAGATAATAAACCCGCCCTCCCTACGCACCCAAAACGACGCTACAAGCGTCGGCCGACAATGCGGCATCCGCGCATGTCGCCTCTTTGGCGGCGATATCTGAATATTCAGCAACCTCTTCATCGTCGCAGTACGCTTCTGTCTCGCACGATTTCAAACTGGAAGCTGTTTCTGCTCAGTGAAGCCTATCGCGATCCGCTCGCGATGGTGTTCCTCATCGCCCAACAGGAATTCATACATTTGGTATTTGGCGATGATCGACCGATACCGGTTTCCAAACTCGCAGCCCCTGCCCTTGCCGCGTGGCGTGAAGCTGGAAAGTGGGCCGATGCAAAATCCTTAAACTGGCTGGCAGATACTCGCTCAACTGGTCGGGGATGCCGACTGGATGATGCCGGCAACCTTCTTGTACCCTTCAAGGACGAGAACGGTTTTATGCTGGCTGTCCGCATATATGCCCCGGGCCAGAAAAGGATGTCGATCGGCAATATCAAGGCACGCGGGCTGACACACATCATCGACACCAGAAAACAGATCAATTCCGGGCCGGTGATCTTCACGGCCGATTATGCCGATGCGGTAAAGATTCATGATGCAACCCGACGCCCCGTCGTGATTGTCGCAGATCCTCGCGAGCTGCAGTCGGTGATAAAACGCTATCGCAAATCCAGTCCATTGATCAAACCGGTTGTCGCAGGAAAGTCCGAAGCAAAGTTACCTGGTACCGGTTATGTGCAGATGCCGAGCCAGGACGATCAAACGGAAATTCGCCGTGCCTTTTCCCGTGCCACAGGGGACGAGGCATTTCTCGTCTGGGATGCCTGCCCGGAATGGGCGACCCCCGGCAATTCATCCTGGCTTAAATCTGCCGGCATTCGAGGCTACGGCGTTAAAGTTACGCCTGATGGTGAGGTCGCCGTCCCCCTCAAAGACCGTTCCGGCCGTTTGGAAAACGTCATTCTGATCGATCAAAAAGGAAAGCAAAGAACCCTCATTGATCCGGTTGACAATATTGCGCTCTCTCATGTGATCGATCCTGCATGGCGAGATGAAAAGGATACCGTCATCATTCCACGGGACTATGCCGATGCAGCGGCCATCCATCGAGCAACACGTTGCCCTGTTGTCGTGCCTGAAACACCTGACGACTGGCATGCTGCCCTTGAACAGGTCCGCATACGGTACAGTGAAGCAAATATCGTTCTTGCCCTGGGTAAAGAGGAATTGCCCGGGGAGATGGTAGCGGCCGACAAATTTACCGCTCAGATCGTTCGGCCGGCACGTGCGGAAACGTTCAAGGAATATGCGTTGCATGAACCGTCCCGATCTGCTGCCCGTCTGATGGATACGGGTCGTGCACATTTCAACTTTGACCCTGACAAATCGGAATCCGAATTTGTAAAGCTGCAGGATCAGGACGGAACTGAACGTTACGTTTGGGGCGTTGATATTGCCGTTGCTGTCAATAGCTCCGGTGCAAGAACGGGCGACTGGATCACGCTTGATATCGCCGAAAAGAAGAAAGTCGAGGTCGTTGAAAAATATCGCGATGATCAGGGCAACCTTCAGAGCCGCACGGTTACAACTCACCGGAATATCTGGAAAGCGGAAGTTCGACCAGATCCTGAAACAGTGCCATCAATGACCGCTTTGCGTAATGAAATGGCCGTCCTGGTTGGCGATGATGGGTGGCTTGCATGGCAGCAAGCGTCCCGCCCAGACAAGAGGGTTGTTTCTGCCCGGAGCGATATGGGCACAGAGAAGGCGTGGGCTGGTTTTCGAGTGGATGATGCAGGAAATGTCCTTATCCCTCTCAGAGACGGCGGAAACCGCCTTGCAGCCGTTTATCGCGTCAATGAAAGCGGATCCGTTGAAACTTTGGTCGGCACGGGTAGCGATAAAGGTCTGCATCATGTTATCGGGGAACGGATATCAAAAGATCCTGACGACCCCATTCTGATAGCAGATGACCTGATCAGCGCCATTGAGCTAAACCGTCTGACGAACAAGCCAGTTGTCTGGTCAGTGAAATCGGAAAATCTTGCAGCCGTCGGAAAAACTCTACGCAGATTTAATCCCGATCGGAAGATTGTCATTGCCGCTATGGATGCGCACATGGCCGTCGAAAACAAGCCAATGGTACATGCGAAGAAAGCAGCAATCGCCATCGACGCCGATTTGCTCTCCCCTCCTCTGTCTGATCAGGACAAAAAACGCAATAAGATGTCCTTCGGGGATATATTGAAAACCGGAAAGATAGACGCAGTTAAAAACGCTCTTAAGACTGCTGGAGTTGATGGTGATGACACAACTCGGAAGCGGCAAAAAGATCATACGAGAGGGATCTAATGAAACCGCATGTTCGCCTATACATCCTTCAAACTGGACAATCTTTCACTCACCATCAAAAGCTGCTGCTCAGATAATCGAGCAATGTCTTCAATGAAGGCTGATTCAATTACTTCTGTATTTTTTATTTCTGATTTTTGGACCGCGGTTGAATTGAGTTTGTCACGTTCCGAACGCGACATTTTTTCTATGTCTTCGGGAATGCCTTCAAAAAAGAAGTCAATTTCAACACCAAACATTTGCGACAACATCTGAAGATGTCCGGCTTTGTAACGGTCCCGCCCAGCTTCAAATTTCTGGATTTGCTGGGGAGAAATTCCAAACAGGCCCGCCAATTGTTGCTGTTTGACACCCAAAATCTTGCGCAGCATCTTGATGCGTTCTGCAACATGGACATCGATTACGTGCGGGCCGTCAAACCTTCCAAGCCTTCGTTTCATGGTTTCATTGATATGGAGGTTACAAACCGAGAGTGAATTTTGCTGCACTCATATTTGGCACATATTTAAGGTTGATATTGCTAAACTCCGCTGCGATCCCAGTCCTTAAAATATTATTTTCTGTCAGATACTCTTTGGTGTTCGAAGATAGGAACACTATTGGCTTAACCACTCCAGCGTTTCGCAGAGATGTTACGGCTTCAAGGTAAGTCTCGTAGACTAAACAATCTTTTGAGGAATCTTTACCGCGCCTTGCTGGAGCGATACACGCATTCATCCGTGCGAATGCTTTGGTCGGGATTCCGTTTCCAGGCGTTATCTTTTGGAGCTCGGTGAGCCATCTTTCTACAACACCACGCGTGCGCCCAACATGACCGTCGAGATGGGCAAGATCAATGGTCCCCGGAGCACCAAAGACGGTGGAGAGCTTGTTGATACGATCTATCTGTTCCTGCAGTTTTTTTAGGTTACGTTCCGCCTCCTCTTGGACGGGTTGATCGTGAACGGCGAACTCGATCGCAACCTGTTCTGCCATAAGGCATATGAGATTTCCAGCTTCCGCCGCAACCACAAGGTCTATGGCGGCTTGCCGATCATGGGGCTTAACTGTTTCACGCGTTGGGTCACGCATGATATCTAGAATAGAGCATGTGTCGATGCACAACACTGGTACATCCTTAGATGCAATCGCATGCGCGTCCATCACCTTTCAATGCTCTTCGTAATATGCAAGAAGAGCGACAGCGGTCTCGAAGTCGGCCGCTAGAGTATGCGCGGAATCCTGATCCCAACCATCCACCTCATGGAGCCAACGAGCCAGTTTATCTGCATCAGGTTTGTCATCAGCACGATGAACGGCGACAAGAAAGTCGAACCAGCGACGTTGATCTGATGGGTGACTTGCTCTTGTCGACTTGTTGGCTGCACCCGAAAAATGTTTCAACTTTATAGCCGCTTCCAGAGACAACCAATCTTCAAGCGTTTGCTGGTCTTGGGTTGTCGAGATAGTGAAGCCGAATTGGGTAGCAACTGGCTCAGCAATTTGTGCGATAAAATCCTTAAGCAAAGCGTTGTATTGGGCGAAGCTGAGGCTGCCCTTCTCCAAGGGAACGATGTTAGGCACATAATAGCCGTCTTCGGTTCCCCATAGAGTCAATCCGACAGCGGGATGGTCGTTGTCGGCATCTCGTTGAAAAAGGACTACATCCTCGAGAGGGACGGTGTTGTGCGCCACCTCTTCCGTCCGTTTCAAATCCACTCGCCAAGAACCGACTGCCGCTGCTATCAACCCTTCGCGTAGTTCGGGCCGTTTGTCTATTGGCCCGTGAATGGCCATGTCTTGAAAGACTTCAAGTTTTTCTGCCACATCTACCTCTTCGAAATATCTCAGTTGCCTACAGATCACAGCGGAAAGCGGTTCAGAACCCTCGCTCAAGATGGCAAGATACCGCTGGCAACAAAACAAACGGCCACATTTGCTCCGAATGATTTCCTCGACGATCCCAGATCGCTCCAGATCAACATATTACTCATACAATATTTAATCGGTAGGTATGTCATATACAGCAAAATATGACATTCAGACTGTCACATCTTCCGAGCCTACGTTTCATGTATTTCGGTGCATCTAGCCATATTTATTATAAACTCTCTTATCTGGAATTGATCCTTTCGGTGGTTAAACTCGCCGCCGTTTTATCGATACCCTGTTTTCTCTCCATTTTATAGCGGATGAAGAGTACGGCTGAAAAGATCAGGCTAAAAGCCACGAACGGTAACATTGCCATTTCGTTTAGTAGAGAATATCCCGATGCGGCTAAACACATCCCTGCAACAGTCCAGAGCTTTCTCTCTGGTGCCAGTTGCAATGTTAGCCAAATCCCCAGTGCTGCATTGACTAAGATCCAAACCGGTGAAGCTGGCCCCAGTGACATCTTAAATGGCCACGGTGTCCAGATCATCCCGAATCCAACAGTCGCGGACAAACAATCCGCCGCCAAGTGAATAGAAATACCTACATACAATCCAGCAATGCCATAAAGAGGTACTCGGTTCTTAAAAAATAAAAAAAGCAGCCACGGGATGAGAACTGAATGGGTGATAATTGATCGATGATGCAGAATTGGCAGTAACAACAAATCTATATCTGGAAGCCATAAGCCCCCCCAAATTCCCAAAGCATAGGGAACGGGTTTAGCTAACATGTGTTTAATTGGATCCATTTTTCGGCTTAATCCAGTATTTCTTAATTGGAAATCTTTCAGTCAATTGCACTCAGGACAGTTTCCTCATTCTAAGCACCGGACCAACTCCAATAGGTTTCAATTCCTGCTCCCCATCCGCCGATTGCATATCGCTAGGGTGTGGCCCCAGACCGCACTTCAGTTATACCCTAGGGACAGAAGACGTTGTATGCTTCTGTTTGTCTGGGATAGATGGTAAGCAATTAAGTAATGGTAACAAAGAAAAATAGAGCGCAGTCGACCGGCGAAACTACAGCTATTACCGGGTATTGGAAACAGTACGAATATTCTGCATGCGTCCTCTACAAACTTATGCAGGACGGTTTGCTCAATGCCATATCGATCGCAGAACCAGCTGCCTGTATTTTCGACGATTTGGTGCTCCACACCAATGGGGGCATCCTTGCCACTCAGGTTAAGAGTGAAAAGAGCGCGACATATGTTTCCCTCCGCACAGAGCTAAAAGACTCACTCATTGCAGAAATGGCCACTTCTTGGCTGAGCCTCAAGGAGCGTGTTGAAACAGGGGAAGTAAACTTACGCTACATATTTGCTGGTCTCTTTAGTACTTCTGACACTGCTCTTGCGAACTCCAACGCTCAGGGAGCTCGTCACAGTGCAGCGTTTGCAGATTTCATCTCCCGTACAGAACTTTGCGACGATGTTATCGCGAGTTCAGTCTGGAGCGACACGCTCACGGATCTCCGAATTAGATCTGGCCTAGATCAGTTGGATTTTTTAGAGTTTTTGAACCATCTTGATCTGAAGGATGAAAGAGAACTACAGGCAAATGCCCTATCCAATTTTGGTCCTATAGACCGTTCCAAAGCTGCAGAGGTATTAAGCCTGATTCCGAGACTTGTTCGAGCCTCAACCCCAGGTCAAAGATATACTGAGCAAGATCTGATAAACAAGTTGGGGTGGCGCTCGAGGCTCAGCCAGCATAACCTTCACGTCTTTCCAGTTCCACCGGACTACCAAGAAAATGAAGCTACAGAGAGAAAACTCATTGATCTCATTGAGCGGACGACGCAGGGGTATATCGCGCTTATTGGGCCTCCGGGAACCGGCAAGTCCACACTTTTGCAACGTGGTTTATTTTCTAACCAGAGCTACAGTATATCGAGGTATTTAGCTTTTCTTCCCGGCCAGCGGCAAGGCCTTGGCCGAGCAGAAGCAAGCGAATTCTTAAACGATATAATTGCCGAGCTTCGTAGCCAGGGGTTCTACGCCTCAAAGTTTACCAACGACAACCTATCCGGGTTGAGGAACGAATTCGTAGGACAGCTCGAAGCGGCAGGTTCCAGGTATAGCACCTCAGGTAGAAAAACACTCATTGTAATCGACGGGCTCGACCATGTACCTCGTGAGGAAAACCCAGTAGCAAGTTTTCTAGCTGAGTTGCCGGCTGCTGCTGCTGTTCCTGAAGGCGTCATTTTTATCCTCGGCACTCAGCGTATCGAACTCCCGGGGTTACAAACAACGATTATTCAACAAACCAAAGAGGCTGGCAGAAGTGTCGCGATTGAGCCACTGAGCAAAGCATCTATATTTGCATTAGCAGATGCCGCCAACCTTCCTTCTTTCGTTGACAGGGAGGTTCTCTTTGAAATTACTAGTGGTCATCCTTTGACTGCACGCTATTTCATTGAAGCACTTCGTTCAGTCACTGAAGCGGAAGTTGCACTGAAGATTCTGTCCGATATCGATGGTTTGGGACGGTCTCTACAACAAATATATGAGCGTGTTTGGCAAAAACTCGACACAGCACCATCATCTCGCTCCGCTCTAGCTCTTCTCGCGCGTGCGGAAGGAACGCTCTCATGCGAACAACTTGCTGATGTATGTAGCGAAGAGGTGGTCGATGACGTCATTACGACCGCTGGTTTTTTGCTTTTGACGGATCAGCAAGATCGTCTTTCCATTTTTCACAACAGCTTCCGGCTATTTATAGTACAGGAAACCGGACGGAAGTTTGGCAAGCCCAGTATTAACACAGAGAAAGATATTCACTCAAAGCTTGCATTGATAGCCGGCAAAGCGCAGCCCAGCGACCCACAATATTGGTATCAGCTTCGATATCTTTCACGCGCTGGAAATTTAGATGGAGTCCTCGCGCTTGGAACAGCTGACTACTTCCGAAGATCACTTCGATCATTCCGGCCTTCCGGCGAAGTCTACACAGATTTACGACTTACCTATGCTGCGGTGAATCCTACGCGTGACCCTGTCCTTCTTTTAAATCGACTGCTACTTGAGAAAGAAATTGATTATCGGCTTGATGCAGTCAGCAGCCTAGATTTTATTGAGCTTCTTTTGAAACTTGGCGATGTTGAACTTGCGACCCGTCACGCTCTTGAAGACAGAGAAAATGGCGAAGGATGGCTCAAACTCGTCGACCACTTCTGGTTAATGGGAGACATTGAGCGCGCTCGGCAAGTGTTTCTCGCAAATGAGCCCCTTGAAGTTCTTTTCTCTGGAGAAGGTTTCGATCCACATAGCGCAATGAACCTTGCGCGCGGATGGATCGAGAGAGCGCAGCGGTTCCGCCCACTTGCCAAGCTCGGTGAATTGATAGACTCCCTTGTCATTCAAACTCATAGCATAGACGACGACAAAGGCTCTCAGACGCGCCGCGAACTCAAGTTCAGCTTAGCCTTAGGAACTGTGTGCGATCAACGCATTACCGACTTTTCAGAAATCAAGACACTTCTGAAGCTAACTGATCACGAAATAGCCTGCTTGGCTGTACAAGCGGCAGAATTCGCATTTCAAGAAAAGAGACAAGAGGACGCCCGTGAATGCCTCGTACTCGCCTCCAGTAAGCTTGGCACTACCCACCAATTTTGGAGACGCGCTGCAGCCTTGATTGCTTGGAAACTCGGCGATCTAACCCTCGCAGTAAAACTGGCCTCTGCGCTAACGGTTCCCCGGCTCACTCGTCATAACGCAATACAAAATAACTTAGGAGACTTCTCACAAGCGATAATTGAGACTGCCTTCCTTAGTAAAATTCTTGACGTTGCACTTCCGGAAGAGTCTAGAACACGTGACTCAGAAGACAGTACGCTTCTGGCAAACGCCCACACAAAATTATGTGAGATAGGAACTCTGAAGGCACTTGCCTCCCAGCAAGAAACCAGCCTGACGAAACGAGCGCTGAATTCCATTGTCATCTTTTTTGCTCAAGCCCAGCCAGATATCCACGATTACACCGCCTATCAGTTTTATGGCTCTCTTAAAGGCATTGCTCAGCATCTGGTGGACATAGCCGAAACTTGCGAGCAAACAGCGTTCAATGAATTTATTGCGAAAGTCGATGAAAAGCTCATGCTCGGCAACAATAACCTTGCGAACTCAGAGGGTTTTCAGGTCGAGTTTGCAAAAGCTGTTTTCGACGTCAATGGAGATGCTGATGCGGCGAAAACGCGTATTGATCGTGCACGGGCTAAGGTACGGGTCGACCGCACTCCCCATGAGGCAGTAGATACCCATGTATCACTCACTAACGCATACTGTCACATTGGCCTCATTGACGAAGCCCGTGCCACACTTGATGTTATGCACGAAGATACGTTCGGCTATTGGTTACGGGCTAAGAAGGAGCCACAGTACGTTTTTTGGGCTTGGTCGTTCCTGAAAGCCTGTGCGAGTTCTCCAGGCAATATGGAAGGCTCTTCCCTTGCCTTCGCGCAGTTAATTCTTGGTATGGACGAAACTGCGGGGGCTGATACGGCAGCCCGGTTGGTTCCTGATGTCTTGGAAGGTGCAGGGGTGAGTCCTTGCGTTCTTGCAGGTGTCACTAATAGGTTACTCCAGAGTGATCTGGCCTCTTGGGAGCGCATTGTGGAAGCTGCGCTTGCCTCGATCGCTAAGCATGACCGAACTCTGTCCGGTTTAACCATAATCGCGTGTGCTTACCTGATCGTGCCGTTCGCAGCAGGTGGGATTGAGCGATGCCTGAAGATAGCTCTTCCTGCGCTGACACCTGATGAAAGGGCGGGGCCAATCTCAATTCTTCTATCCTCGATCCAGCGCTGGTGTCCTCCCTCACAACGCGAGAGCATTCTTAAAATGATTCTGGAGTTCGCTCCAGAAGCCAAACCCTTGATCGAACCGATGATAGAGTGTGCTGCTGAAGTCGCAGAAACGCTTCGCACAGTTACACACGGCGAACCGAGAAGCCATAGCTCTGAAAGCAGCGTCTATGGTGAGATAAAGGCGGATTCCTTAGAAGCACTTCTTGCGGTCGGCGACGGAGAATCAACCTACGGTGATAAGATTGATTATTCATATGCCCGCGCTGCTGAAGCTCTCATCCAGAGTTCAAACAAGAAAGAAATTGAGGATTTCCTCTCCAAGCGCCCCCACATCATTGCAGACGCCAAAACCGCTTGTGCAATTTCACGCCGATACCTACAGTTCGGTCTCCGTAAGCAGGCAGAGAAATACTTTGAGATTGCCGAAAATGCTGCTTTGTCCGGGTACTGGTCATCATTCATGGGCGGTCAGAAACTTGCGGTGCAGCAGCTTCGGCTGGAACTAGAAGGAAAAGCCGCGATAGACAAAGGCTTTGATTCCTTAGTCAATGAGCTCTCTGCAGGCCAGACATACGGCAGTTCGCTTTTCTTAAATCTCAATGAAGTACTTGAACTGATTGCAGATCCCATTCCTTATCGGGAGCTATGGAATGAGACGGAAGAGCACCTAAAGGCATATCGCGAGTTTCGGTTCGCCAGACCGGTCGAGATAATCGAAAGCGTTCATACATACTCCGACGTCCTCGCCTTCATAGTTGCCTATGCTTTCAAGCTGTGCTGTCCAGAAGTCACCATTCATGCGCGACGAGCTGCACGCCTGATTTCAGATAGAAGTTCAGGCGAAGACTTCGTTTCTAAGCTGGCACTTTATTTGAGAGACTGCCCTGATGGATTGCGCGAGTATGCGGCCATACTGGACAGTCTGCGAGCGACGCCATCTTTGCGTTCATTCGTCGTCAAAGAGGCACAAATGCTCACTGGGGATGACGACTTTATCGTCTCGACAATAGGGAGAAAGGTGCTGAATGATTTAGAGGAGGAAATAGAAGAACTCCCGGCAACTGAATTACCTGCCTTCTATACCCTTTTTCCGTCTAACTCCGACCAGGCAGACAATTTCGATCCCCCCCCTGGACTACTCTCTGGAAACCGACCTATTTGGTCAGATGACCCGTGGACTTGGACATCGATGCTAAGAGGTCCACTTCGTCTCCTTACGAATGCTAGTGATGTACCTTTAGAGATGCTGCGCAGGCGATGCGCAAGCTTTATGAGCAAAGAAGGCGGGAAAGCCGCCTTCGGGCCAGAAATTGAGGACAAGATTTTAGAACAACTCCGCAGATTGAATCTGCAATTTGCTTATCGGAGACCGATGGCATCGTCATGTCTCCGCGCATTTGGAAAAGTTGTACGAGAACTGGAACGTGCCGATGCCGTAGATCAGAGAGTTTTTCGAGCTCTTTGGGATGAAATTGGTGGACCGTCTCTTTTTAGCTTCCCTCCTGAGAATACTCCTAGGCCAGACTGGCTGGAATGGCCAACTGTACCCACGCAGAAGTATGGCGGAATCGACGACAATCAATGGCTCGAGCTGTGCGATTATATGCTTCAGTCAACGTTATTGTCGGATGAATTTATTCTGGCTGAAGATTCCTATTTCGAGGTATATGCCGCTCGTGCATCAGCCGACATTCATCGAACGATCTTGCCTAGCAATGTTAATGTGACAGAAGGTATCATAGGATTACCACGGCTTTTCTCATACGACTACCTTCGGCCAATGTACAAGCGAGAGGAAAGTCCCCTCGTTTGCCGCCTTCCTGGAAATCTCTTTGAAGACTTCGGCAACGACACCATCACGGTTTGCCCCTTTGTTGCGCAAAAACTCGGTTGGCAACGAAGTGATACCAATCCGCTTGAGTTGCATGACTCTTTGGGAAACCTTGCTGCTAGAACCATCCGATGGGTGGAAGGTACCAAGCTTAAAACTCTATATGACGCAGAGAGATATGGCACGGGACAGCTACTAATTCTGTCGTCTGCCGGAAGGACTCAACTTGAGGCAACAGTGGGTCCGTTAAACTTAGCAGCAAGGGTCATCGCAACTTTTTCAGGAGAACAGGAGAAAAACTTCCGTCGTGAGGTCGTTGCGGCTGATTAGCGCTCGGAAAAAAAGCTGCCCTGATGTGACTTTTCTGTCATGATGAGCAAACTATGTGACCATCTTTCTGATGATGGGCCTTATGCTCCGTCCAGCTGGTTTAGGTGGGGGTTTATTGAGTAGCGATCGCGAGCACCATTACATGTCGAGCTTTGGTCCGGTTTGCTTTTTGATTACATTATCTATTCTTTGTTTTGGCTTACTCAACGGCGAGACAGCGCTTTCGTGACCAGATTGCGCCATGAGTAATAGCGCCTCTTCGTGAGCCTGTTCTCTGATTTCAGCAGAGTGCGCCCCTGGTACATCAAGCCTTCCACTATTATAAAACTCTTCGGCTATAGCGAGCTTGCACTGAGCAACAAGCACTTCATGCCTAGGCGCAGAAATAATCTCAAGCTTTTTTAATGCCTGATGATAGGAGGCCAATGGTCGGGGAATTTCGGGTGTTACGCGCTCTGTCTGCTCGGGGTCGAGCTGGCTTCTTTCTGCACTGCTCTTTCTTGCATGCGCTTGAGAGAAGACTGCATATCTTGCTTCAATGATTCGAGTTCGGATGGCGTCAACCGAAGGGGATTTTCGGAGGTGGCCGGCTTCGCCTTGAGTGAGCTGGTCGATGCCATATCCAAATGTCTCCTTCCAAAAATCATTCATGGCAGAGCCATGTTTCTGATCAATAGCCTCTAACATACTTGGTTTCACGGCGATGTTCAATGCACCTAGATGCGCCGTCATTACAGCCGCAGCAATCACATTGCCGCCCCTGTTCTCCAGAAAGCCACGTAATGATGCAATAGTACCGCCCATTGTCAGCGTATCGTCGAAAACCAGATATTTGCCTCCCTTCTTAACGGGACCATCGAATGACGGATTGAATGCAAGGCGGTAATCGGCACCTTCGCCGGTTCTGGCGACACGCTCCGTTTGGAATATAGAAACATCAACGTCCAGCCCCAACCTCTTGCCGACTTCAAACGCCATTGCCAACGGTATTTTATTATGTCCGGAAGCCTCCTCAGCAAGCACAGGTACTATTCGCGGCTGATCGTTTCCTATTATGTTTCGGATCTGATCAATCGTTCCGTTGCGCAGGAGACGTTCCGCCAAGTCATGGGCAGCATCCGTATCACCAGCTTTGGCGAGTGTATATTCCGGCTGCTGTTGCAGCTCTCCCAGATCGCCATTTCGGATAACAGCTGGGAAATTGCCCCATGGTGAACGTTCGGCCATTTGTCTATTTAACCCCAGAGTCTAAATGCCTTCAAAACCTACTCTGTAACATCCGGCTCAGGATAAGCGATCTCCCAACACTTATTGAAAGACATGTTGTCGATGTGTTGTTGTGGATCAAAAAAAGTTCCAGCAAGACTGCTTTCTAGGTCTTCACGTGATAATTCTGTGTAACTTAGTCGAGTTAGTCCAGCTAAGTTCGGCGACACCACGCAAAGCGATATAGAACCTCGGTCTTCAACATTGTTCGGATATAGGAAGGCTTTAATGCCTTTAGCCAAAAAGGCATCCCTAACGCCATCCAGATTGAAGTGGAGTTCGTGATCGATCTCATTTTTTTCCTTGCCCTTCATAATTTGATGATGGTGTTCATAAAACTGAATGAAGTAACCATTGTTGCGCGAGTATCCGCAAATATCGTCAAGCGCTTTGGCAAGAGCCAATTTCGTCGTACTGCCGAAATCCTTTGAGGCTTTCGGCCATTTTTTTTCAGTAAATTCAACAGCATGCAGCCTAGGTGCAGTAACGGTTAGGTTGGAATGGCGAAACCCACCATTCCGATCTCGTGGATGACGTCGCAATTGTTTACCAATCGCGTCCATCCCTGCCTTCTCCGTACCGAAATGTGTAAAGATTGGAAACGTATCGAACTTATAGATGCTGCCGTGATACCAAACGTCCATACCAGCCACCTTCTTTATCAAAATGCACCAACGGCTGATGTTATCGACAGTAACATCTTGTGTCAGTTTCCTTTTTACCCGTTGAGCACGACTTGTCGTGCGAATAAGGCAGGATGAGTATGAAATGCTCGTTCAGTACCGGTACTGAACCTATCCTGCCTAAGAAACGACAGGGTAAAGTTGTGCGAAGTTCTGCAAACATCTGCAATCTCTTGCAAACTCCTGCAATGTGGCCGAAACCCTCCAAACTGTTGCAGTCCGCGAGATTTTGGGCGAAAACCCTGCGCTTACATATCGCTTGCACACCTGTTTCTGCGCCGTGTAATCAAAAAAGAGAAACGCAGGGGACCTCACGTGAGAGTTGCGATTTACGCACGCCATTCGACAGACCGCCAGACCACCAGCAGCCAAGACCAGATACTGAGGTGTGAGGGCTATTGTGAAGCCAAACAATATACGATCGAAGACGTGTATTATGATGAAGCGTTCTCGGGTGCCCATATGGAAAATCGTTCAGGTATAAACAACCTTCTCATGGGAGCCTTTGACGGTCGTTTCGACAGAGTGGTTACAGAAGATCTGTCACGCATTAGCCGCGATCAGGCCGATACAGCGAACTTCTTTAAAAAGATGGTCTTCCTTGGCATTGATGTCGAAACGATTTCTGAAGGTGTCATTGGCGAGCTGCATATCGGCCTGAAAAGCACGATGAATGCTCTTTACCTGAAGGATCTCTCAGACAAGACGCATCGAGGCATGATTGCTTCAGTATTAAGAGGTGGTGTTCCCGGTGGACGAACCTTTGGATATGAAATTGTTCGAGCACTCGACAGCAACGGAGAACTGATCCGAGGTAAGCGTCGCATTGTCGAGGAAGAAGCCGAAGTTATCCGGGAAATTTTCAGACTGTATTCAACCGGCAGCAAGCTTCAGCATATCTGCACTATTCTCGACCGGAAAGGGATCGCGGCACCTTCTGGTGGCAAGTGGGCACCAACGACATTGGTAGGATCGCGCATTCGCAAAACCGGCCTGCTCCGCAACACGCTTTACAAGGGCGTGGTGACGTTTAACAGGATGCAATATCGCAAGCACCCCGAGACGGGCAAGAAGCTCGCGGTTCTCCGTCCGGAAAGCGAATGGATACAAGTCCCCGTCCCCGAGCTGAAAATCATCGAAGAACAGGAATTTGATGCGATTCAGGCGCAACTGGATGAAAGGTCATCCAAGGTGGCGGAATATCGAAAAACCGCCAGCATGCGATCACCTGAAGAAACAGACCAGATATCAAAAACACGGATCAGGCACTGGCGACAAAGACAGATCAAGTCGACAGGAAAGGTTGTTGCGGTTTTTGCCGGGCGTCTCAGATGTGCCGAACATGACACCACAATCACAGCGGCTTGGGCGGATCGTTATTCCTGCAAGAAAAAAGGCTGCCCGAACCGTGCGATCCGTTACGAAGAGCTGTGCGATGTTATCATTCGTGAGGCCCTGCGCCTGACTTGTGCGGACATCGAGGCACATTATAGTCATGAAGCCATAGCGGAAAGACGGAACAGGCTGGAAAAGCAAATCAGCGAAGCCGAACAAAAATTGCAAGGAATGCGAGATCGCGCCGCCCATGCACTGAACACGTTCAAGGTGAATAGCGACAGTGCCGAGTTAAAAGCTTGGTTTGACGACAACACCGAACAGATGCGCCTCGCAAAGCTTGAAATTGCGCGATTAAAGCGGTCTCTTGAAGAGATAAAGGCACCGGCAAATATCGCCGATATCCATAAACGATTTAACGCTTTGATATCCAGACTGCAGGTCTGGTCGCGTGAACCCGAGACAGTTTCGCAGCTCCGGCACATGATGAAGAGATACACCATAACAGCAAAATGGGATCATGCGGGCCTCCGCTGGTATAGAACCTGTGAAATTGAATATGACTTTGAGGCCATGGCGCGGGTACTTGGCAAAAAGAAATGAAACCGGCAAAATTCTGCCGGTTTCCGTCTATGTCGTTTGGATCATAATATCCCTTCCCGCCCTAACCGGGCTGTTCATCGTCACCAAACTCTCCACTCGGATCAGCCCGATCCAATAGCATCGGACATTCCTGCCCCGGCCGGTTTGGCATATAGCCGATATCAGTCATGTCACCTTCATGTTCGATCCGACCATTCCAGCGAATGTCATAATGAACGGCTATTTGTTCAGCCAATTGCTCTTGCAACCGGTTTATAGCGTCCAGCGTAGAACCGATTGCCGGGCTTTCAATATGCTGTCGATTGGCGGTGATAAATGCGATGGATATGTATTTGGTCATGTCTTTTTCCTGTCGTCTTTATCCGGCAGATCAAAACTGAAAACCGATTTGGCCTTTGTTGTCGGTCTGCGTTGGGATGCCCTGAAATGCTGTCCATGAGGGCTTTGCGAAATCAGGCAGCGAATTGCTTCGTCCCTGCCGGTATTCGATTTCAATATTTGCCATCTTCTCGGCTTCTGCGTATTCGCAAAAGATTGCGGCAGCTGCTTCCTTAACGCTGAGTGGCGGCCATTCCATATAGAAATGCGAGCGATATCCTGTCTCGGAAATAAAGGGCAGGCCAAGATCGATGGCCGTAAACCCAAAGCTGCTGCATATATCCAGCGGACAGGTGAAATCGACCAATGCCCGACCATGTCTGGTTTCCAGAACAAACAACCCGTTCTGCCCCCAATGCGGCTCTTGACCGGCTTTGGCCGCAAGTGCTGCTGTGATGGCTGTTCCTGCCCCATCGTCGGCAAAACTGCCAAAGCTGCCATTTTCCCCATTGGTCTTCGTAATAAGAGCGCGGAAAGACCTCGAAGCCTCATTTGCGGCATCACCATCATTCGCCCTGACTGCAGCATGAAATTCAAGGGCGATACGCTTGGCGGTATCAATATCTCTGTCCGTTACCTTATGCATTGTTCTGATCCCCATAGAGACAACTGGCTGGCCGATCTGGCCGGTTCAACTTCTTCCCGTCGTCTCAAAAGGGTGAATGCCGTCAAGCTGAATATGGGATGTTCGCGACCGTTAAGGCGCGAACAGGGACCCTGATTCTGCTTTACGGCAGAGGGCGAAGCCCTTCCTTCGACCGATCCTGAAGATCAATGCCTCAAGGGTACCTGGTACGTGCCTGAAAGGATGTTGTCCGCGATGCTATCGGCAGGGCCAACCGTTACCCGTAAGGGCCGTATTCCGGTATACATGCTTGCGAGTGAGGTTGGCCGGTGTCGCGCCTGGCGCGGCACCGGTCTATCGAACCAAAGTGCAGCCGAAAGAAAGAGCGTGCTTGATCTGGCCTGCTTCAATCCATAGAGCCGTGACCTGTTCCGGTCCTATGATGCTTGAGACACCTGCCAAAATTCAAGCCGTCAATCTGGATTGCACAATCCATAGTCGATTAGGTTATGGAAAATGCTGGGAACATTTGTTGCGCAAAGCATTCTTCAGAACAATTTGTAGATCACGGTAAGAAACGCAGCACACAAAAAACCAAATTCAAGCAATCTTCCCATGTATCCTCCTTTTCAACACGGGGTGTATCCATCGGCATCACCGATGCCAAATTCAGAATACCCTTGTTGAAACGGTTGATTTTCACGTCTAGAGGCGAATTTCGCATGCTAACTGGGCAGACCTCGCCCTTACGAAAGCAAAAAATGAACAAAGTATATTTAATCAGTACCAAATATATATTGAATGAATACTAGTTTGAGTTTTACAACTTGTGGATTGCGCAATCCACTTAATGCAAACAACCGCGTTTGGCTGCTGTATGAAATAATCCGCGCAAGATATGGACCAACAACGAAAAATCCATTCATCATTGCACATTAGGATTGCTGGGTCCGACCCGGGGAGAAGGTCGACATACTTTCTTGGGGATAGTTTCAATCACATCCTTGGAGGCAAACATGGTTGTAAATCACAACGACCTGACCCAGCGCATTGATACCCTTCTGTCGGATCTCCGCAAGGCAGAATCCAGTAACGCGGTATATCGCGAGCCAGCGCTTTATCTGCACACGGCACGTAAAGCACTCGGCTCGATTGCCGATGAACAATCAAATAGCAAAAATCTGACTTCATTCTAAAAAATGAAATTATGTTGGGCCATGAGATACTTACCAATGAGGGGGAACCCGGCAAGTTCCCCCTCTTCTGATCGATAATCAAATCTGTCAGTAGATCGATATTGACAACAGGAACATCTAGGACAATGTTCCTGATATGTTCTCATTCATCGCCAGATTTGCCCCCATAAGATTTTTACCCAGACCGCTCGCCCTGGCGCGTGTACCGGCAGGTTTTCCGTCGCCGGCAGAGGACTATATTGATCGCCAACTGGATCTGAACGAGTTCATAGAGCATCCGGCCGCAACCTTCTTCTTCAGGCTCGAAGGCGACAGCATGGAACCCCTTATGCGCGACGGCGATCTTCTGGTGGTTGATCGCGCAAAGACTGCTCGCAGCGGCCATGTGGTTGTTGCCGTACATAATGGCGAGCTGACGGTAAAGCGATTACGTCAATCCGGTAAAGACGCTTGGCTAGAACCCGAAAATCCAAACTATCCCCACCTGCCCTGCTCAGGCGACACAGAGATATGGGGTGTCGTTCTGATAAATCTGCACTGGCCGTCCCAATGATTGGTTTGGTCGACTGCAATAATTTTTATTGCTCATGCGAGCGTCTTTTTGATCCAAGTCTGCGCGGTCGACCAATGATCGTTCTGAGCAATAATGTTATATGACATTACTAACATTGTTCACATACACAAACTTCCTTGCTAACATGGCTGTTTAGCTGCCACTGTGCCTACAGACCTTACCTGCACCGCCAGCATGCTGGCGGTGCAGGTAAGGT
>TARA_R100000049_G_C1957566_1_pt1 | contig 29145 bp, 24 predicted proteins | sample TARA_R100000049 | Tara Oceans TARA_R100000049 (sample SAMEA2619992) | marine metagenome | biome: marine biome (ENVO:00000447); feature: mesopelagic zone (ENVO:00000213) & marine oxygen minimum zone (ENVO:01000065); material: "saline water (ENVO:00002010), including plankton... | reverse complement strand
CAGAAAATCGGTTTTTTTGAACATATTCCTACCTTTCGGATGAAGAGTGTCGGTCATGGCGGCCAGCACATTTGCCGAGATGCAACATGCCTGTGCCACGGAAATTATCGGTGCGGGAATATTCGTGATAACAATTATCATTTGCGGGTGATTGCTGAACTTGACGCTGGTCAAGTCAGCCAGCCGTGGGGCTGTCCGCAGGCAATTTGACGATCATCAAGGTCGGACGGTTGTGTCCGGTGTCATCATCGGTCTCACCCTGCACTACGCAAAAGGTCGCAGAAGCTTGGGATACAGGTTCCAGGGAGCTGCGATCTTTTGTTTTTTGGGTATTTGCAAGTTTTGCTAACGGAATGCGGTGAAAATCCGCAGCGGTCCCGCCGCTGTAACCGGTGTGCTTCAAACGATGCCAGATTGGCAGTCACTGAATGTTTCGGCATTCGGGAAGGCAGTTTGAGGCAATCACGCCGGAAGCCAGAAGACGAGTGAAGCCCGTTTCAACGAGATTGTCTGCCGATGGAAAAGGCGATGGTAGGAAAATGCCGCAATCTTGCCTTTCCAGGAGAAGGTTGAATGTTGAAAACCTGCACAACGCCCAAAAAGGCATCTCTATCGCACGATATCCGTACTCTTGATGACATTCGGGGTCTTATTGAGACATTGCCGATGGCAAATGAAGGCCCGGTTATAGAGGCACGTCAAAGAGATATTGGCTTGACCAAGCCGCGCGGTAGCCTTGGGCGGCTTGAGGAAATTGTTTTCTGGTTGTGCCGCTGGCAACAAAGCAGCAGTCCGAGCATGGAAAACCCGCAAACCTGCGTCTTTGCGGGAAACCACGGCATTGTACAGCACGATGTTTCTGCCTTTCCGGCATCTGTTACCGCATTGATGGTTGAAAACTTTGCCAGGGGCGGTGCGGCGATCAATCAGCTAAGCACGGAGCTTGGGGCCGAGGTCACGGTACGTGCGCTTGATCTTGATCGTCCTACCCGGGATTTCACGGTTGAAGCCGCCATGAGCGAAGACGAATGCGTCGATGCCTTTCGGATCGGGATGGAGGCTGTCAACCCGGAGGCCTCATTGTTATGTCCGGGGGAGATGGGGATCGGGAACACGACGTCTGCAGCGGCAATCTGCCATGTCTTGTGGGGTGGTACGCCAACTGACTGGGTCGGGTCTGGCACCGGCATTAACAAAGCCCAGTATGATCGGAAAATCGATGTGGTGAAGCGCACCAAAGCGTGTCACGGCACGTCGGTCAAAGATGGTCTGGATGTGTTGCGCTGTGTCGGGGGACGGGAAATTGTGGCGATGGCCGGTGCGATTATCGCTGCACGGCTGTTGCATATTCCGGTGATGCTTGACGGGTTCATTTGCGGGGCTGCTGCGGCGGCATTGCACGAAACATCTTCCAAAAGCCTGCTGCATTGCATGGTTGGCCATGGTTCGGTAGAGCCAGGGCACAGATTGTTGCTGGACCGGATCGGGAAGCGGCCATTGCTTGATCTTGATCTGCGCCTTGGCGAGGGGACGGGTGCGGTTATTGCCGGGCTGATTGTGCGTGCAGCCGTAACGTGTCACAACAATATGGCAAGTTTCGGCGATATCGGCATTTCCGCGGACGCCATATCCGGCAACCAGAACTAACCACCGTCAAAAACCCCCGTTCAGAGAATTTTGAACGGGAGTTTTCGGTGCCGCATCGGAGGGGCCTTGCGTAAGATTACGCCGCTTTCGTAAATGGCACGGTTTGGTTAACTGTTTTTGCGGCCTGATCTTTTCGGATCATGTTGCGCAGGCGTTGCATGACATCAAGGTTGTTACACTCCATTGACTGCAAGGCTTGCAGGGCCAAATCAAGTTGGCCTTTCCGATAAAATGTGACAGCTTTGCGAGCATTTTCATGGACTTCGCGATGCGGGATTTCAAGAGCTTTAAAATCCGCAGAAGCTGCGAAAAGGTCCTGACCACTGCCATCGTAGTACCACTGCCCCAAGCGGCAGTCGGTTTCTGGCGGGAAATCTGCCTCGGTTGCGTTCGACAGTCCCATGAAGACCCGATAAACCTCGAGCTTGAGTTCAAGCTCTTCAAGATTTGCCAGCTCAATTTCGCTGAGAACTGCCGCTGTCGACATTGCCGACCGTCCCTGAGCCGAAATATCAAGAATATGTTCGGTTCTGCTCAGAAGTGTATCCGCATCTGATTCCAGATCAGAGGCAGAACCGGCGTTGGTCTGCATGTCACGATCCGCATTATCAGCTTGTGTCTGGATTTTGCGGACCAGTTTGCCAATTTCCAGCGTTGCTTCGGTCGCCCGATTGGCCAGCGCGCGAACTTCGGTTGCGACAATGGCAAAACCCTTGCCCGCCTCACCAGCGCGCGCGGCCTCGATACTTGCGTTGAATGCCAGAAGTTTGGTCTGGCGCGACACATCATCCACCATGGAAAGAATACTGCCGATTTGTCCGGCATTGTCGTTTAGCGTGCTGATTTGCTCCGAAGCAGCACGAATGTGATTGCTGATTTCCGTTATGTGCGTTGACATGTTCTTTAGGCCGGTTTGGCTTTCACCGGACTGACGCCGGGCGTCTTCGTTCGCACGGCTGGTTTCAACCAGCAGGGCAGAGAGGTCGGAAAAGGACTCTCTGAGTGCGATAAGAGAGTCGCCAAAAGCGACCAAACTCCCGAAAATGGATCGGGTGATAGTCTGTTCCTGCTCAAGTTCAGAGATGCGCGCACGAAGGACGTCTATCTCGTTTCGCTCTGCAAGTGGTTCCATATTGTCTTTGGGGGAGATTGTTTCGATCATTGCGGCTCTCCGTCAGCGTAGGTTCGATATTTTAGAACATGTATTTTAATTACATCTTTAAAGATGTCATGTAAATACATCTTAAGGCATGACTGCCTGTTCATTTTTGCTTGTGGAATCGCCAAACGATCAAACTGTTTGTTGCTGTGAACCCGATAAATGTCAGAACCCAAAGAACCGCTGATGCGATCAGGAAGCTGGATGGGAAAATATAAAAGGCCGCCATCCGCATAAGGCTGGCAGCAAGCAGCGACAAAATGCAGAATCGGATCGTAACCGGAAGGATGACCGGAAAGCGCAGTCTTTGCAGAATTGTCCTGCTCATGACGGTAAGTGACAGAATGCCAAATCCGCCAATCATGACACCATGAAAACCCGCCAGATTCCGATCTAGGCTGAAGAGATTCTGAACAGCATAAAACAACAGCCCGATCCCCAGCATTGCGTAGCCTATGTGAAGAGATGTTACATCAAACCAGTCCCAAGCTTGCCACACATGCCAACCCAGCAGTCGCAAAAAGATTATCAGTGCAATAGCTGCCAACAGGATTGCTGTTAATTCTGCGGGCATTCCAGTCACGTCGCATAAGGCCGCTGCCCCGAGAGCCCCCAAACCGAAGCTTTCAAGTCTGCGTTGGGCCATGCCGTGGCGATACAGATTTCTTTTCTGCAACGAACCTGATGTGGCTGCTGCAGTAATGCGCCCGCCCATCAGAAACAGCAAAATGATCAACAACCAGATGATACCGCGCAATGCTGACTCGCGTAGTGTCCAGTGATCAAGGATTTCACCGCTCTGGTATGCTGCCTCTGCAATGGAGAGCAACAGAATGACAATTCCAGGAATTGCGGATTTGAAACGTTTCGCTGCCCGGAAGAAGGCAAGACCGGCATGATGGAACAACAACCCTGTAACCGCGACGTTGCTGATGGCAGCAAGGTAAATTCCTATGGGTTCAGATAGGAAAATTGCTGTTCTTGCAATGCACCAGAACGTTACAAAAAGAGTTATGTCGCGGTTCTTCGCGCGCGTTAGCAGATAGCCTGCGAGCAGAACCTGACTGTATCCGGATAACATTTCATGCCCGTGCCAGAACGGGCTTTCCGGGATCATTGCCTGGATAAAAGGGACATCATAAATCCAGGAAAAAGCCTTGAGAGATACGGTGAACACCGCCAGAAAACCGGCCAAGACAAAAAAGATAGTGAAACCGGTTCGGATGCTGCGCATACAGACCTCAGGTCGGATTTGCCGGAAGATTGAACAACGCGGACAATTGAGTTCTTGGCTGCAAAAGATCTGCCAGACTGTAATTGTCGAGCGTGCAGTAGAAGGCCGCGCTGGCTTCCATCAGGGCATGACGCAGGGAGCAGGCACTTTCGATCCGGCATTCCCCGTGATGTGCAGGGTCAAAGCAAGCAACGAGGGCTATGTCCTGTTCTGTATCCCGAACAATATCACCGACGCAAATCTCGGAAGGCAGTAGACCGAGCCTCATGCCGCCGCCCTTGCCGCGGACTGTTTCGATCACACCCTTTTGGCTCTGATGGTGCACGATCTTCATCAGGTGATTACGTGAAATTTCATAGGCACAGGCGATTTCATCGATTGTCACCAGACGATCCTGATGCAGACCAAGATAGATCAGAACGCGCAGCGTGTAGTCGGTGAAATAGGTCAGGCGCATCGGAATCTCGGTCACAGTTCTGAAATGGGTTGAAACATGTATATTCTACACTTCTTTTTGGCCGAGACCAACGGTGTCATTCATGACTGTTTACGGTCGTGATAATGAAAGCCGAAATACAGCACTACAAGGAGTTGGAGGTCTTTATCTCTTCAACTTATGTTGGTTGCGAATTGTACTGAGAAAAAGGGAGGATAGAGCGCGAATAAAACGGGTTGCAATGGTTGTCCGCGTAAATGGGGGTACTTCGCTGCGGGCCCCTGCAACCACTTCTGTTATAAATCGCTTGAGATCCAAATTTGATCAAGGCCCCGCAAGCTTAACCGCTTGCGGGGCCTTGTTTTTTTATTTTCTCGGCATGATTGAAGCGATCTTCCTGCATCTTGCGGCCGTCCAACTCGGAAACCTTCTGGCCTTGATATTCGGCAACCCGAGTTCTCTCCTCGTAAGGCGTCATACCGATACCGTTACGCCGCACCTTAATCGTCGCGACTGGGTGGCACTGCCATTACGTCACGGTCCGAGCTCCGCAAAGTCTCCGCCGCCACACTGCCCAGCAAGGTTTTTACGATACCCGTCCGGCCGTGGGTGCCGACGACGATAAGGTCGGCGGATACCTCGCGAGCCGCCGCGCAGATGGTGTACGCAATCGAGGATTCATTGTGCTTCAAGAATCGCTGCATGGGCTTCAGGTCGAGGTCTTGCAGGAATGCGGCCAATTCGCCCGAAGCGCGTTCTTCCTCATCAGCCAGATAGTCCTGGATCTCATCCTCGGTGGAGGATGCCCGCACCATCAAGCCGGCGGCGGGCGCGTCGAATATGTGGACTACGGAAACGGCGGCCTTTGCTTCCAAGCCCAGATTCTGCACTGCACGCACGGCGTCACCTGAGCACCCGGACAGATCAACAGCCACAAGGATGTGCCGGTGCGGTCCGGCGGGAATACCGTTGGCCATCAGAACCGGCCGGTCGCTCGCGCGAATGGTGCGCTCGGCAGTGGTGCCGACAAACACATCTCTCAGCACCTGCCGGCGGTGTGGGCCGATAACCAGAAGGTCCGCATCGTCCTCCCGCACTGCTGCCGTAATGCCCTCGAAGGGATCGCCCAGGACAATACGCGACGCGCACTCCAGTCCATCGATTTCGCGCAAGGACCGCGTCTGTTCCGCCAGCACGGCTTCGGCCGCCTGTTGCTCGGCCCGAAGAATGCGTCTCGGCTGGTCGTCATCGATGACGTGAACAAGGGACAGGGAAGCGCCTGACGTCTTCGCCAGCAGGGTGGCTCGTCGGACCGCCCTGTCCGAGCGCTCGGAAAAGTCGGTCGCCACAAGGATTCTCTTCATCTGCTGCCCTTCTGCATACGGCCGCAAAGCACCATAATTGTTAGATTCATGCACTAAACAATGTCGAACAACGCCCAACTCTGTTAAATTAGCACAAAATCACTTCAAGGGCGATGAATTGGTAACAGGACAGTTTCAGACCGTGAAGGATGTCGCCGACATGCTCAAGGTCGGCGAAGCCACAGTTCGGCGCTGGATCAAGGACGGCGCGTTACGCGCCATCGACGTCGGTCGCGGCTGGCGCATCGCACCCGAAGACTTCGACGACTTCCTTCGGCAACACGCAAACCGACCACACAGCCATAGCGAAAGGGACACGGAAGCCGTTGATCGTCAGGCACCGGATGTAACCGGAGCCTCGAAATGCTCAACCACTGACAGAGGAAAGGTCGATTGACAGAACTCATTGCCCAGTCCGCCTTCGGAGAGGTCGCCGCCCTGCTGGTCATGGCGGCCATTATAGGCTTTATCGGCATCATCCTGCGCCAACCGCTGATCGTTAGCTTCATCGCCGTTGGCCTGATTGCCGGACCCTCCGCGTTCGACGTGGTGCGGTCCGATGCCCAGATCGGACTCCTGTCGGAGCTCGGCATCGCCGTGTTGCTGTTTCTGGTCGGCATCAAGCTCGATATCAAGCTCGTCCGATCGCTGGGCGCGGTCTCCCTCATGACCGGCCTCGGTCAGGTCGCCTTTACCTCCATTCTGGGCTTTTTCATCGGTCTGGCGCTCGGGCTCGATGCGTTAACCAGTCTATACGTCGCGGTCGCGCTCACCTTCTCGAGCACCATCATCATCGTGAAGCTGCTGTCGGATAAGCGCGAGATCGACTCGTTGCATGGCCAGATCGCGCTCGGCTTCCTGATCGTGCAGGACCTTGTGGTTGTCTTCGCCATGATCGTGCTGTCCGCCGTCGGCATCGGCGCCGGGGAGGGGCACCGCTCCGGCAATATCTTCATCGTTCTCGGCTCGGGTGTCGTTCTGGTCGGGCTGGTTGTGCTGTTCGTCCGTTACGCCGCCAATCCGCTCACCGAGCGACTGGCGCGGGCGCCCGAACTTCTTGTGATCTTCGCCATTGCCCAGGCGGCGATATTCGCCGCCATCGGCGATTTCGTCGGGCTCGGCAAGGAAGTGGGTGGTCTGCTGGCGGGGGTGTCGCTGGCATCGACCCCTTACCGGGAGACCATCGCCGCGCGGCTCGCGCCGCTGCGCGATTTCCTGCTGCTGTTCTTCTTCATCGCCCTCGGTGCCACCCTCGACCTGTCGCTGCTCGGCGCCCATGTTACCGGCGCCATCGTGTTCTCCCTGTTCGTCCTGATCGGCAACCCGCTTATCGTCATTGCCATCATGGGATGGATGGGCTACCGCAAGCGCACTGGGTTTCTGGCGGGCCTGACCGTCGCGCAGATCAGCGAGTTCTCGCTCATCTTCGTCGCCATGGGGCTGACGCTCGGGCACGTTGACAAGGACGCGCTCGGGCTTGTCACCATGGTGGGGCTCGTGACGATCGCGGCCTCCACCTACATGATTACCTATTCCCATCAGCTCTACGGGCTGTTCGAGCCGCTGCTCGGCATCTTCGAACGCAAGGGGACGCCCCGCGAGCCGAGCGACGGAGCCCACCACGGCGGCAATCGCTACGATGTGCTGATTTTCGGCCTCGGACGTTTCGGCACCGCCATCGGCCTGCGCCTCAAGAACAAGGGCCTGCACGTACTCGGTATCGACTTCAATCCACTCGCCGTCCGGCGCTGGCGCAACCTCGGGCTCGACACGGAATACGGCGATGCGACGGACCCGGAGTTCGTGGCGGCGCTGCCCCTGAAGGGTACCGAGTGGGTTGTTTCCACAATCCCCGTCCATCCTACCGGCCTGAGTCATGAGGACACCCGAATGACGCTGCTTCAGACCACACGCTCCGCCGGATTCCGGGGGCGGATCGCCGTGACCTCCCACAGCAAACCCGATACGGAAGACCTGCTCACGTCCGGTGCCGACATCGTTTTGGAACCGTTTCAGGACGCGGCCGACCGCGCCGTGGACCTGCTCACGGGCGGCGAGCAAATGGAACGCACCGCTATTCCCGAAATCGAAACGGAGGAAAAAATTACATCGTGACAGATGCGATCCCGCGTTCCGTAAATGGACAACAGCACAACCGGTAATTCTGGTCGCATGGAGACCGTGTATGAAACGTGTCAGCCAAACAATCGCTCATCACGCCTGCATGGCATCCGAATGCCTCGCCGTTGTTGACACGACGCCTGCGGGGTTGAGCGACTCGGACGCGGCAGCACGGCTCGAAACGCATGGCCCAAATCGTCTACCCGCGTTGCCGAAGCGCAGTTGGTTTCTTCGGTTTTTTGCTCACTTCCACAACATCCTGATCTACGTCCTCATTGGTTCCGCGATCATTACCGCGAGCCTCGGACACATTATTGATACCGGTGTCATCCTGGCCGTGGTCATCGCGAATGCAATCATCGGCTTCATTCAGGAAGGTCGCGCCGAGCAGGCGATGGATGCTATTCGCCAGATGTTGGCTCCCCATACTTCGGTGCTGCGGAATGGCAGGCGGGTCAGCATCGACAGCGGCGAGGTGGTGCCGGGCGATATTGTTCTGCTGGAACCGGGCGAGAGGGTTCCGGCCGATCTACGTTTGCTGGAAACCAGGGGCCTTCGCATTGAGGAAGCCGTTCTGACGGGCGAGTCCGTTCCCGTGGAGAAAACATCGAAGCCGGTGCCGGAAGATGCTGCGCTCGGCGACCGCGCCTGCATGGCCTATAGCGGAACGCTGGTAGCAGCCGGTGCCGGAAGAGGTGTCGTTACGGCAACCGCAGATGCGACGGAGATCGGTCGCATCTGCGGCATGCTGTCGAAAGTCGAAACGCTGACGACGCCGCTGGTCCGCCAGATGGATGCCTTTGCCCGCTGGCTGACCATCTTCATCCTGCTCATTGCTGCTGTCCTGCTCGCTTACGGTTACTTTGTCGGGCACGCCTCCTTCGGGGAATTGTTCATGGTCGTGGTTGGCCTCTCGGTGGCGGCCATTCCCGAAGGACTGCCCGCCGTGCTGACAATTACGCTCGCAATAGGCGTGCAGGCCATGGCCAGGCGCAACGCCATCGTCCGCCGCCTGCCCGCCATCGAGACGCTCGGCTCGGTCTCGGTCATCTGTAGCGACAAGACCGGGACGTTGACCCGGAACGAGATGATGGTGGCGACCGTCGCCACCGGAAGCCACGTTTATACGGTGGATGGCGCCGGCTACGCGCCGGAGGGGACGATCCGACTTGGCGAGACGGAACGTGCGACCGGGAACGACCCGATCCTGCCCGAGATCGCCCGGGCGGCGGCCCTGTGCAACGACGCCGTGCTGCACCCTCATGAGACCGGCTGGCGGGTCGAGGGCGACCCGATGGAAGGGGCGTTGCAGACACTCGCCGGCAAGATCATGCGAACGGGCTCGGAAGCGCTTACCGGATGGACACGCACCGACAGCATCCCGTTCGATGCCAGCCACCGCTACATGGCCGTGCTCCATCACAACCACGAGGGCCTCGTCTGCATCAATGTCAAAGGGGCGCCTGAGCGCATCATCCAGATGTGCGTCGACCAGCGCGCCCCCAGCGGCGGTACCCAGCCGCTCGATCCGGATCACTGGCACGCACAGGTCGAAGCGATCGCCGCTCAGGGCCAGCGCGTCCTGGCATTGGCGACACGGACCGTTCCGCAAGCGCATGTGGTCCTGAACACCGCTGACCTCGACGATCGGATGACCCTGATCGGTCTCGTCGGCCTTATCGACCCGCCGCGCACCGAAGCCATCGCTGCCGTCGCGGAATGCCACGAGGCCGGCATCCGCGTGAAGATGATCACCGGCGACCACGCCGGCACGGCCCGCGCGATCGGCCACCAGATCGGGCTGAAGAATGCCGAGCGGGTCCTGACCGGCGCCAATCTCGAAGGCATGGATGACGCGCAACTCGCCGCCGTCGTCGTGGATACGGATATCTTCGCGCGCACCAGTCCCGAGCATAAGCTGCGCCTGGTGATGGCGCTCCAGGCCCATGGTCTTACTGTGGCCATGACCGGTGACGGCGTGAACGACGCCCCGGCGCTCAAACGCGCCGATGCCGGCATCGCCATGGGCCGGAAAGGCAGCGAGGCGGCCAAGGAGGCCGCCGAACTGGTGCTCGCCGACGACAACTTCGCTTCGATCGCGGCTGCCGTCCGCGAAGGGCGCACCGTCTACGACAACATCAGGAAGGTCATCAGTTGGACCCTGCCGACCAATGCCGGCGAGTCCTTGACCATCGTCATCGCGCTGCTGCTCGGAATGGCCCTGCCTGTCACCGCTGTCCAGATTCTGTGGATCAACCTCATCACCGCCATCACGCTCGGCCTCGCGCTGGCCTTCGAGCCCACGGAAGAGAACACCATGCGACGGTCGCCGCGACCACGGAACGCGCCGATCCTGACCGGCGAGTTGATCTGGCACGTCGTGCTGGTCTCAGCACTGTTCGTCTTCGCCGTGTTCGGTATCTATGCCTACGGGGTCGACAAAGGCTACACGCCGGAGCTGGCGCGGACCATGGCGGTGAACACGCTGGTGGTGATGGAGATCTTCCATCTGTTCTTCATCCGCAACATTTACGGTACCTCGCTCACCTGGAAGGCGGTCCGCGGAACACGGGTCGTATGGACCACGGTGATCGTTGTGACTGCCGCGCAGTTCGCCGTCACCTATCTGCCGCCACTCCAGACGGTCTTCGGCACGCAGGCGGTACCGTTCGTTGACGGTGTGCTGATCGTCGCGGTCGGCGCGGTGTTCTTCGCCATCATCGAAGTGGAGAAGCAGCTGCGGCTGGTGTTCCGGCGAGGCGATGAACAGGTCGCATAGAGAAGTGGTGAGGAGGAAAAGCCGCTGCCCGACGGAGGCAGTGGCCGGCAAGACGAGCGTCCCGGAGGCATAAGTCGTGTAGAAGGATCCTAAGCAGCATTTGGAGGATCAAGCCATGGCCAAGAAAATGAAATCCGCCGTTTTGTCGAACCGAACAGGATTGCGCTCGAGGAGATTCGGTGCCCGATATCGGCCCGCTCGACGCTCTGATCCGCATCACCACGACTACCATCTGTGGCACCGATACGACCTGGAAATGGGCATCATTGCTTGCAGGGTACGGCGACGGCTGTCATCTATAAGCGTGCGAAAGGGTAGTTAGGACGGGCTTGATCGCAGCCAGGAGCTATTAAGCGTATGTGGTTGCGGACCCCCGCAACCACTTCTGTTACAAATCGCTTCTTTGCGAGATATAGCAGGGCCTTTTGCTCTATAGATTACGGTCTAAGAGCCGCTAAGGTTTCTTCGCAAGCGGACCTACTACAGGAAAGTGACGAGCGCTTGTTTGGAGAGTTTTGAGTTGTGTCACTCATTTCCATGTCAGATCATCATTGATGAAGCGGTCGACGTTAGTCGTTCGGAAGCCACGATGTTCGGTGCACGACGGTGTGTTGCTGCCGTCAACGAAGGATCGAGATAAAAGCAGGGCCCATACCGGATGCACCACTTGCATTGTGTACGCTGTTAATCCAGACGAACAATGCCTCATCGCCGGGCGTATTGATTTATCCAGTATGTTCGGGCGTAGACTGATACGTTTCTTAGGCATGCCAAGTTCACTCCGATGCAACTGATAATATGAATGTTGGTGGCTGCAATAAACCAATTTATGTCACTACCTTCTCTTGCTTGTAACACTCTAGAGTAGAGTAACTTCCTAAGGCGAGGTTTCAGTCGGGATGCCGGTTTTCATTTGAGGAGATTTCGCGTGCGACAAGCGCGCGTAATACGCAATCAGTCCTGCTAAGAAGCTTCTCAATCCGCGCGTATCTGCGTTCAACTTCATCAAACTCGTCAGCGTCGAAGTGAGAACGTTGCGGTAATAGCTCAAAATGGAGCATCTTCGAGAGGCGCTTAAACTCTGTCACCAAAACGTCCATGTCTAGGCATTGCTTGGCAATCGACCGCCCATATTCCTCAGGTAGAGCGGCCTTTTGATCAACTTTGGTGTTGAGTATGCTCATTTGTTCATGGAGAACCGTTATAGTCTCTTCAAGAAGTTCGACACCCACGAGGAGAGCTCTCAGACTATACATAGCATATTCGCTCTCTCATACGTTTGTGCTCGAAGAGTAATGATAGCTTCCAACAAGTTAATGTAAGTTGATCTACCAATGGATGACCCTTTACCACACCACTTGCCGAAATGGGTGCTCGGACTGGGAAGCTCACCAGTGCTGCGATCGAACGGGACTATGTCAATGAATGACACCGGGGATACAAAGACCCCAACAAATAGTAATGTTCCGCTCCAGAAATAGGCGCGGCATAAACGTTATCATCGAGTAGGGATTGCGACCATGAGCCTCCATACCCTTCGCCTTCTTCTGAAGTGGATTAGGGCTTTAGGGGACTTTTCCTCACTCTGTTCTCTTTGTCCTTGATCTGTTCATAAAGTCAATATCACTTCGTCAACAGTATTTTGTGACGGACGACTAGATAATCGGGTTCAAATTAATAATTGAAGTTATTTTGTTCCACGAAAAATCAAGTTCCTGTAACAGTTGGTATTCTTGGTTCTGTAGTGTTGTGTTGAACGCGTGCAGCAACGGCAACAGTAAGGGCTTGTGCTAGACACATTGGTGCGGCTAACGAACGAGAAAATGTATAGTCATGTTCCGGAACAGCAAAAAGAACTTTGGCCGATTTGGCTAGAGGGGAGAGAGTGCTATCCGAAATTGCTACGACGGGGACGTTGTATTTCTCTGCTTCTTCTACAATATTCACAACTTCATTGGCATAAAATCGAAAAGAGACGGCAATCAGTACATCTTCAGCTTTCATGGTTTTTGCCATGTGGGTGGCAAGGCCGCCGCCAGCATCAAGCAAGATGCATCGCTTTCCCAACATCGTCAGAATATATCGAAGCAATTCTACTACCGGAGCAGAACGCAGTTGCCCAACAAGATAAACGTTTTCCGCTTCTTCGATGAGGTCTGCTGCTAGTGCAAGTTCCTCGGGGATGGTCTTTTCGAGGATATCTTGTAGTGAGGCAATGTCACGGACAATGAGATCGCGTAAAAAGCTATATTCAGATTGGTCTTGCCGGTCTTGCAGCTCGCTTTCCAAGGCTTTCCTACGCGCTTCAAAACCAGGTGCGGCAGTTGCAAGCCGCTTTTGGAAAAGAGTTTGAAGCTCTTTAAATCCCTTATAACCTAGCGCTTGAGCAAACCGGACAAAACTCGAAGCATGAATGTCACAACGTTCTGCAATAGCGTTGACTGACTGAACGGCAACGTCGTTTGGGTTCTGCGTCAAAAATACAGAAATCCGTTGATAGGTCTTGCTCATTTCATCATGGCGTTCGTGAATGAGGCGGATCAATTCTTCATAATTTTCTGGAGCAGTTTGTTCGGTTTCGTCTTTCCGCACGCTAATAGCCCTTGATTTTTTTGTGAACATTAAAATTGCAACTATTAACGGCATAATGCAGGATTGCAATATTCATTGCAATATTCATTGCAAGTTGCCCGGATCAGTTTTGTGGGAGCAACGGTCCTATTCGCTAGTCTCCTTTCAGAATTTAGTGATCTGGCGCCGTGTCAAGTTTGGTAATTTCTATGTCAAAGTGCTGTGCCAACGTGACTGCCTGGATGATGCTTGGATTGCATCAACGAGCTGCTGGATTCGCAGGCCTTTCCGAAAGTTGAAAGGCTCTACCCCGTCATTGGCTATTGCGCTGACATAGCCTGCTACTTCAATTGCCTTGAGATCGTTAAAACCAAGTTGATGTCCAGGTGCTACGCAGAAGTTAGCATAGGGTGGGTGTTCAGGTGCTGCTTCAATGCGGCGAAATCCCTGACGTCCGCTGGGGTCTTTTGTGGAATAAAAGTGAAGCTCGTTGAAATGCTCTTGACTGAATACTAAGGAACCTTGGGTTCCATATATCTCGAAGTCATGCTGCATTTTGCGACCTGTTGCAATCCAGTTCCCCTCTATTGAACCGGCTGCTCCGTTAGCAAAACGTAAAAATGCTCGTCCGATGTCATCCACTTCGACCTTGCGTGTTCCACCGAAACCATCGGGGCGTTCATTGATCATGGTTACACAATCCCCCAAGACGTCAGTGATAGGGCCGAGCAAGTACTCCGCAGTGGCTAAGGCATGACTTCCTAGGTCAGCGAGTGCCCCGCCGCCGGCGAGCGAATGACGAAAGCTGAAGGGAGTGCTGTCCGATGCCATATAGTCTTCGCAATGAAGACCGCGATAACCACGAATGTTTCCCAACTCACCGGCTGCGATCATCTCTTTGGCAAGCTGAAGCATCGGGTTACAGATATAATTGAAGCCTACCTGTGTTTTTGCCCCGAATTTCTCGGCGGCAAGGGTCATTTCGAGAGCATCTTCTGCGGTACAGGCAAGCGGTTTTTCGCAATAGACATGCTTGCCTGCCGCAATTGCTGCGAGCGCCATTTCTTTATGGAGACTGTTGGGGGCAGTAATATCGATAACATCTATTTCTGGATCATCGATCATTTCGTGCCAATTGGAGGTCCAATTGGCAAAGCCCAATTCATCTGCGGCACGACTTGCTGTTTCGTCAGTGACATCGGCAACTGTGTGTAAGTTTATCTGCATTGGCAGGTTAAAAACTCTTTGTGCGGCAGAAAAACCAACTGCGTGGGCTTTCCCCATAAAGCCGGTACCAATGAGACCGATACTAAGTTTTGGTTTGTCACGCATCTATCGTTTCCGCATTTACAATCAGGGAGCGATCAATTCTCCCTGAGAGGTAATTGACAGCGTTGTGAATAGAGGCAAGAGCCATTCGCTCACTGCATTCCCTGGTTAATCCGGCTGTGTGTGGAGATAGCACCGCATTATCGTAAGCAAATAAGGGAGAGCCTTTTAAAGGGGGTTCCTGTTCGAAAACGTCTAGACCAGCAGCGCCAACCTGACCGGATGCAAGAGCGTCGGCGAGAGCTTTTTCGCAAATGACGCCTCCCCTTGCCGTATTGGCAATTATGACGCCGGCTTTCATTCGAGCAATCTCGTCTGCTCCTATTGCCGGTTTGTCGCCCTTCGGGATGTGGACAGAAATGCAATCGGCCCAGGCAAGGCCTTCATTCAAATTGGATATTGGTTCAACTGTACCTTCGGGCCACCCCTTTTTTTCCAGGAAAGGATCGTATGCCTTGACCTCCATCTCGAAGCCAGATGCCATACGTGCAAGGTGTCTACCTATTCTTCCATAACCCAGAATGAGCAGTCGTTTTCCAGAAATTTCCTGTTGTTCAAGGTTGTTGCGCCATTCCCAATTGTCTGGTTCCCGAACGGCCAAGTCTGAGCGTAAAACGCGTTTGGCTGCAGCCAGAAGCTGCATCATCGAATGTTCGGCAACGGAGACGGAATTAACATCACCCACGATGGTTAGTGCGATTTTCCTTGCGTTAAGTGCGCTGAGATCGACGGAATCGTAGCCAACGCCATGCCTGGACACGACCTTCAGTTTTGTCGCCATTGCGATCGTATCTGCGGAAAGCCGTTGTGTTCTAATAACAAGAGCGTCGGCTTTATGAATGAGAGGTGCGTAAGAGGCTTCCGAGACTTCCTGGATGTAGTCGACGTGAACAACACCATCGGTCTCCAGTCTCTCCAGCAGCTTCTCGCCAGCGGGATGGAGTTTCCCGGCAACAAGCAGGTTCGACATCAGTACCCCCTGTTCTTTGACGACTTGCCAGATAGCCCGGTGAGTTCGCGCCACGAATTGACGGAGGCCGAAGCCGCAGCAGCCAGAAGACGGGAATCTCCGGAAACGGTGGTCAGATCGAAACCCCATTTTATCGCGCGCGCAGCATATTCAGGTGTACCGCAATGCAGGCAAGCTTTTATACCGTTCTCTTTGCACGCATCCAGAATACGCTTGATCGTCGCAATCATTTCGTCTTCCTCACGATCAAAACCTGGAGCAAGACGGCCATTTTGTGTCCCTAACGTAAGATCCGCAGGCCCGACATAGATTCCGTCAAGGCCTGGTGTTGCAGCAATCTTGTCGAGATTGTCCATGCCCGCCTGTGTTTCAATCATTGCCAGTGCGAGCAGTTCGTTGTTGGCTGTCAGGTCATATCCACCATAAGCGACGTTTGCACGTGTCGGCCCAAAACTGCGTTGCCCTTGAGGAGGGTAGCGCATAAAACTGACAAACTCCGCTGCTTCTTCGGGGGTGTTGATCATTGGACAAATGATACCCATGGCACCGGCATCAAGTGCTTTCATGATTATGCCAGGTTCTCGCCATGGCACGCGTGCCATTGGTACAACACCGGAGCCACGCATGGCTTGAAACATTGGCAGACAGGATGAATAGTCCAAGGCACCATGCTGTATGTCGATGGTGATGGAATCGTAGCCTTGCTCCGCCATAATTTCAGCAGTAAAGGGGTTCCCTATCGACAGCCAGCCATTTAGAACAGGGCGTTTTTCTGCCCAAATAGATTTGAGTTTATTACTAATCATAAGTCAGCCTTTCAAAAGACGATCTGTGCGAGTTTGGCATCAAGGTAATCTTCAATACCCTCGCAACCGCCCTCACGCCCCATGCCGGAGTGGTTCGTTCCACCAAAAGGTGCCTCAGATGCCGCAAGGGCAAAGCTGTTGATACCAACCATGCCGGACTTTAATGCTGCGACGGTGCGACGTGCGCGGTCCGGAGATCTGGTAAAGGCATAGGCCGCAAGCCCCATGTCAGAAGAGTTGGCGCGTTCAAGGACTTCCTCTTCTTCTGAAAAGCGGGAAATTGCGGCAACTGGGCCGAAGTTTTCTTCGACGAACACTTTCATATCATCAGATACGTTCGTGAGTACGGTCGGTTCGAAGAAATAGCCGGCATTGAATTGCGTTGGACGATTGCCGCCAAAAGCCAAGGTGGCTCCCTCTTTGAGGGCACCTTCAACAATGTTTTCGATCTCCTCGAGCCGCGCTCTATTGATGAGTGGCCCCATTCCTGTTGCTGGATTTAGTCCATCGCCGACCTTGATTTTTGCTGTTCGTTCTACAAATCCCTCGACAAAGGCGTCATGAAGGCTGTCATGAATGAAAAAGCGATCTGGCGTAACGCAAACCTGTCCGCAGTTTGCGTATTTCGTTGGTACGATAGCGTCCAGCGCCGGTTCAATATCTGCATCCTCGTAGACGATGAGCGGCGCGTTTCCTCCTAATTCCATTGATACTTTTTTAACAGTGTCGGCCGCATCTCGGATCATTTTCTGACCGACCCGAGTGGAGCCGGTCAGGGAAACTTTGCGCACACGCTTGTCTGCCATGATTGTGGCATAGGTATCACTCGTTGACCCGACGACAAGGTTGATTGCTCCGTTGGGAAGCCCTGTATCCTTTAGGCAATCGACCATGACCATGGCGACGCCTGGTGTTTGCGATGATGGCCGCAATACGACGGAGCAGCCTGCAGCTAAAGCTGGAGCAAGCTTACGAGCTGGTAGTGCTGCTGGGAAATTCCATGCAGTGAATGCTCCTACAATACCAACAGGTTCGGCGGTAATTTCGAAACGTCCACCGGGAACGCGGCTTTCCACAACCCTGCCGTAGATTCTGCGTGCTTCTTCTGCGTACCAGCGGAACTGATCGCAAGCCAGACTCCATTCCCGTTCAGCCTGAGCAATTGGTTTGCCCGTTTCAGAGGAGATCATATGTGCTGCTTCGCTTTTGCGTGAGATCATCGCATCAGCAGCGCGATGCAATGCATCTGCACGTTCGAAGCCGCCCATTTTGCGTAAGTCGGTCATAGCCCTTTCAGCAGCATCAATCGCAGATACAGTATCTCTGGGGGATGCCAGTGATACTGTTCCAAGTACCCCTTCAGTGACCGGCGAACGGACTTCTCCATTTTGAGAACTCTTAATCCAGTCACCGTTGATGAACAGTCCGAATTTCTCGTACATTTTTTATCCGATTTCGCTAATGTTTACCGTGCGCGATTCCTTAGCAGAGCGGATTGCCGCCTCTGCGAGTATCAGCGCTTGGCGTCCGTCTTCGAAGCCGACTTCCGGGGCTATTCCACGCTCAATCGCATCAACGAACGCGTCGATTTCAGCTGCAAAAGCTGTGTTGTATCGATCAATGAAGAAATTGAGCAGCGGTGCGGCCTGGTCCGTGAAACCGGCGTTGTAAAGCCGTGTATGGTTCATCGGGCGATTTTCGGAAATCGCCATGCCCAGACTTCCCAGAGCTTCAACACGTTGGTCGTAACCGTAAACAGCACGGCGCGAGTTGTTAATGATGCACTGTTTGCCGCTTGCCGTGGTAAGCACGACAGAAACGGTGTCATAGTCGTCGCAGCGTTCCATTAATGCAGGCGACACGAGTCTTGAACCAGTCGCGCTGACAGTTGTTATATCTTCGCCCAAGATGAAGCGTGCCATATCGAAGTCGTGAATCGTCATATCGCGGAAGATTCCACCCGACACTTCAATGTAACTATCTGGTGCAATGTCGGGATCACGAGATGTGATGACGACCTGATGGAGGTCTCCGATCTTGCCTTCTTCGATGGCTTTTCGGACACCGCGATGTCCGATATCGAAGCGTCGTACAAAACCCAGCATGATCGGTACATTGGAATCGGCGATTTTTGAAGCGCAGGCATTAACCCGTTCTAGTGAAAGATCAATAGGTTTCTCGCAAAGCACTGGCTTTCCGCTGGCGATTGCCATCTCAATATAATCTGCATGCGTGGGAGTTGAGGTTGCAATAAGGACGGCGTCAACCTCAACTGACGAGAAAACAGCCTCTGATGACTCAAAATTTGTTACGTTAAGAAGCTCTGAGACAGAGTGTGCTGCAGGCGGGTGGGCATCATATATGCCTGCAAGTGTTGCCCTAGGGTGTTGTGCGATATTTTCAGCGTGCATACGACCAATACGGCCAACGCCGAGTACTGCGATTCTTAGCATTCAAGATCCTCCCGAGTGTTATTTTGCAATAATCATTGCAAATGTATTGATTTGTCAATACTCATTCCTTACTGTTTCGGAAAGCCAGTTATCAGGAGGAAAAGCGATGCAGAAAAAAAAATTACGCCTGACGATGTCTCAGGCACTGGTCAAATATCTTTGCAATCAGTTCACTGAGATTGACGGCGAGCAAGTTCCGCTCTTTGCCGGATTGTTCGGGATTTTCGGTCACGGGAACGTGACGTGTCTGTCTGAGGCGTTAGAACAGGTTCAAGATCAACTACCGACCTATCGCGGACAGAATGAGCAGTCTATGGCTCTTGCTGCTATAGGATTTGCAAAGGCAAAACGTCGTCGCCAAATTATGATTGCAGCGACTTCAATAGGACCGGGTGCCGCCAATATGGTAACTGCGGCCGGAACAGCGATGGCGAACCGCCTGCCTGTACTGCTTCTGGCAGGGGATACTTTTGCAAACCGTCTTCCTGATCCGGTATTGCAGCAGGTTGAGCATTTTGACGATCCAACCGTAACGGTCAATGACGCATTCAAGCCTGTCGTGCGCTACTGGGACAGGATTACCCAGCCCGAGCAGATCATCACATCGCTGCCTCAGGCTATCGCGACCATGCTTGATCCAGCCGATTGCGGTCCAGCATTTGTAGGTCTTGCACAGGATACCCAGGAAAAGGTTTTTGATTATCCTGAAGCCTTTTTTGAGCCGAAGGTATGGAAGATCCCGCGCCCGCGTCCAGATCGCAGTGCACTAAGTGCGGCTGTCAAGCTTCTGAAGACTGCGAAAAGGCCTCTAATCATCTCGGGAGGTGGGGTTCGCTATTCGTTGGCAGAGGAAAAGCTGGCCGAGTTTGCTGCAAAGAGAGGTATTCCGGTTGTAGAAACAATCGCGGGAAAAGGTGCTCTTACACATGATCATCCTGTGCATGCCGGGCCAATAGGAATTGTCGGTTCAACATCTGCAAATGCGCTTGCGAAAGATGCAGATGTTATTCTTGCGATTGGAACACGACTTCAGGATTTCACAACGGGATCATGGACAGCCTTCTCACAAGAGGCGGAGTTTATTTCAATCAACGCGTCCCGCTTTGATGCAACCAAGCATCGCGCGCTCTCGGTTGTCGGAGACGCTTTGGAAACATTGATCGACATTGATGCTGAACTGGATAACTGGACAGCGCCACCGGAGCGGATGGCACGTGCAAAGGATCTGTTCGCTAAATGGAATGAAATTCTTGATGAGCACCAAAAACCTACTAATGCCTTGGTGCCTTCTTATGCACAAGTCATCGGTGTGATGAACAAAGTCGCCAGGCCGGAAGATACACTGATAGGTGCAGCCGGGGGAACACCAGGCGAGATTACCAAAGGATGGCGCGTAAAGAATCCCAACACATTTGATTGTGAGTTCGGATTTAGTTGCATGGGGTATGAAATTGCTGCTGGCTGGGGATGTGCGATAGCGCAGCAAGGGCCGGGGACAGCTGGAGGTACGCCGATCGTCATGCTTGGGGACGGCACTTATATGATGATGAACTCCGACATTTATTCTGCAGTCCTGACCGGCCACAAGATGATTGTCGTTGTATGCGATAACGGTGGCTACGCAGTGATAAACCGATTGCAACAATCGAAAGGGGTACCTGGCTTTAATAATCTGCTCACGGATTGTAATATTCAGCACCCAGAAAATCCTCCTCATGTGGACTTCGCGAAACATGCCGAAGCAATGGGCGCTGCAACCCGGAATGTTGAAAGTCTGGCAGAATTAGAGACAGCTCTTCAGTGGGCACAAGAAAATGATCGTACTACGGTAATTTCGATCGTGTCCGATGCTTGGAAGTGGGTTCCGGGGGATGCTGATTGGGATGTAGGTGTCCCGGAGAGCTCCAATTTTGAAAAAGTCAGAGAAGCTCGCCGAGCACAGGACGAAATCCGCGCAAGACAGCGTGTCGGAGTGTGAGAGGTGAAAGCAAAACTGGGAATTGCACCAATAGCTTGGTGGAATGATGATCTTGAGGAGCTTTCTGATGACGTGAGCCTTCAAGAATGCCTTCGGCAAGCTTCCGTTGCCGGTTTCACCGGGATGGAAACCGGCCGCCGCTTTCCTATGGATATGGACGAACTGGGACCGCTTCTAACGAAGCACAGTATGTCGGTTTGCGGTGGTTGGTTCTCCGGTCAGCTTCTTGATGGAGATATGGACATCGAGAAAGACCGGATTGCAGAACAGTTAGACTTTTTCAAAGCAGCGGGGGCCCCATGCTTGGTTTATGGGGAAACAGCCCGATCAATACAGGGGATAAAATCGGCTCCGCTCGCAACAAAGCCTAAGCTGACAGAGGCTGAAATTGCAGTTTACGGTCGCAAGGTTAGTGATTTCGCAGATTGGTGTCTCCATAACGGGATGCCACTTGCGTATCATCATCACATGGCGGCGGTAATTGAAACTGAAGACGAGCTCGACCTCTTGATGAAACATTCCTCTGTTCCCTTGTTGTTTGACACTGGGCACATGGCTTTCGCCGGAGGAGATGTGCTGCGTGTTATCGAGAAGCATCATAACCGGATCAGCCATGTGCACGTGAAGGACGTTCGCCGGAACGTCATTGACGAGATCAACCGTGAACAAGAAAGCTTCCTTGATGCGGTAGTTAAGGGGGCTTTTACGGTGCCGGGAGATGGATCGCTTGATTTCGAGGGAATTGTGAAAGCACTTGCGGCGAATGGTTACGAAGGATGGTTCGTCGTTGAGGCGGAGCAAAATCCGAAGATATCTCCGCCGCTGGAAATGGCAAAAAAGGGTCACAAAGAACTTATTCGCGTGATGGCGCTGTCCGGTTACGCAGTTGAGTAGTCGTAGGAGGAAATGCAGTGAATAGAATAGATGGAAAGGTAGCCGTCATAACCGGTGGTACACAAGGGCTCGGCGCGGCCATCGCTCGGCTTTTCTCCGAAGCCGGTGCGGCGGGTATTGCGATTGTAGGGCGAGGTGAGGAAAAGGGACAGAAAGTCGCAAACGACATAGAATCCACCACTGGTGTCCCAACGAAAATGATTACAGCGGATCTCGGAAATATCGCCGATGTGCGTCGGGTCATTTCGGAAGCCGATGAACGTTTCGGACGGATTGACATTCTTGTGAATGCGGCTGGTCTCACCGATCGTGGCAATTTTCTCAACACCTCGCCGGAACTGTTTGACCAAATCTTTGCTGTTAACACTCGAGCTCCATTCTTCCTGATGCAAGATGCGGCAAAGGTTATGGTCCGCGAAAGACTTGAAGGGCGAATCATCAATATCGGTTCAATGTCACAATTGGCTGGCCAACCATTCCTTGCGCCATATTCTGCGTCAAAAGGTGCACTAGCAACTTTGACCCGTAATGGAGCATTCGCTCTGATGCGGCATCGTATTCACATCAATCAACTCGATATCGGGTGGATGTCATCGGATCATGAACGTGCTCTTGTGCTTGAAGAAACCGGAGACCCCGAGTTTTTGGATCGTGCGGCTGCGAGTAAGCCCTTCGGTCGAATATTGGACCCGGCAGAAGTGGCCCGGGCCGTGCTTTGGATGGCCTCGGACGATAGCGGCATGATGACAGGGGCAGTGATTCCGTTCGATCAATCGGTCTATGGCGGATATGATGATGCTCCAGTTCCTGCGACAAAACTGGGGGCATAAAAATGCGAACGATCAAAGGACCTGGTGTTTTTCTTGCGCAATTCGCCTCTGATGAGGCACCTTACAATTCTTTGCCTAGCCTTGCAAAATGGGCGGCGCAGAAAGGGTTCAAGGGAGTACAGATCCCGACATGGGACACTCGACTGATTGATATGCGATTGGCGGCCGAGAGTGCTGTCTATTGTGATGAGTTGAAGGGGATGCTCGCTGATGAGGGTTTGGAGATTACAGAACTCTCCTCGCATATTACGGGGCAACTGGTAGCTGTCCATCCGGCGCACGATCAGATTATGGATGGATTTGCTCCAGAGCATGTACGAGGAAATCCAAAGAAACGGCGCGCTTGGGCGGAAGAGCAGATGCAATTTGCTGCGCATGCTTCGAAACGTCTTGGGATTGATCGACATGTGACGTTCTCTGGTGCGCTGTTGTGGCCCTATCTGTATCCCTATCCACAGTGGCCCGAGGGCTTGGTGGAAGAGGGGTTCGATGAACTTGCACAACGCTGGATGCCAATACTCAACGAGTTCGATGCTCATGGTGTGGATGTTTGTTACGAGATACATCCGTGTGAAGATTTGCATGACGGGCATAGTTGGGAGATGTTTCTTGAGCGCGTAGGAGGACATCCTCGTGCAAATCTTATGTATGATCCTAGCCATTTTGTACTTCAGGCACTCGATTATCTGGCGTTCATCGACCACTATCACGACAGGATCAAAACCTTCCATGTGAAAGATGCCGAGTTCCGGCCTGATGGAAAATCGGGTGCTTATGGGGGGTATCAACCTTGGGCAAAGCGTGCAGGACGTTTCCGCAGTCCCGGTGACGGGCAGATCGACTTCGGGGCAATTTTCTCCAAACTATCCACTTACGACTTCGATGGTTGGGCTGTTCTCGAATGGGAATGTTTCCTGAAAAACCCGGAAGATGGGGCGGCAGAAGGTGCCCGCTTTATTGAAGAGCACATCATACGTGTTTCAGATCGTGCTTTTGATGACTTCGTCAAATCAGGTGCAGATCGTAACGCAAATAGAGCCATGCTTGGATTGGAGGAAAAATGAGTATCGCAAAACCGCTACGCCTAGGAATGATTGGAGGCGGGCAAGGTGCATATATTGGTAATATCCACCGGATTGCGGCTCGGTTGGATGGCGAATGGCAACTGGTCGCGGGAGCCTTTGATGTTAATCCTGAATCTGGGCGTGAATTCGCACGGTCTCAGGGCATTGATGATGATCGAAGCTACGGCACTTATGAAGAATTTATTGCTGGAGAGGTGGCGCGCGAAGATCGTGTTGATGCTGTTGCAATTTGTACTCCTAACTTCACGCACTATCCGATTGCAAAGGCATTGATTGAAGCTGGATTTGACGTCATCTGTGAAAAGCCATTAACGGCTACTCTTGAAGATGCGGTTCAGCTTGAGAATTTGGCAACGGAAACTGGTCGGTTTGTTGGTGTTACCTACACTTACTCCGGTTATCCAATGGTTCACGAAGCCCGCGTGCGTGTTGCGCGCGGTGACATCGGAAATATCAGAACCGTTCAGGTTGAGTATCCACTCGAATGGATGGCGACTGCCATTGAGCAAAAAGGAAATGCACAGGCAGCGTGGCGTACAGATCCGAAAAAGAACGGTCGCGGCGGATCTATTGGCGATATTGGCACGCATGCATATCATCTGGCGGGCTTTGTTACAGGCTTGAAGCTCCAATCCTTGACGGCTGACCTTGCAACTTTTGTAGAAGGGCGAGCGCTTGACGATAACGCACATGTCATGATGCGTTACGAAGGGGGGGCGCGTGGCCTTTTGTGGTCCTCACAAGTTGCGCTGGGTAATTCTAACGGTGTGCGGCTGCGTGTCTTTGGCGAAACAGGATCTTTATCCTGGTATCAAGAGCAGCCAAATGAACTCATTTACGCTCCTCTGGACGGGTGTGTTCAGGTGGTCAAACGTGGTGCTGAGAATTTGTCTGAGGATGCAAAAGTACGTACACGTACACCGCCGGGGCATCCAGAAGGATATCTTGAGGCCTTTGCAAATCTTTATGCGGGGTTTGCCGAGGCAATTGTTGCTCGTCGCGAAGGGCGTGCCCCAGAAGCGCTCGGGCAGAATTTGCCTTTAGCTTATGATGGGCTTAAAGGAGTGGCATTCGTCGAAGCTGTTGTAGATAGTAGCGAAGCGACCGAGCCTGTCTGGCTAAGGCCAATCGCCGTATAAAGCTAAAGACAAACGCTTAAATCAAAACACCCCGCCTTGCTTCATCGAAAGGCGGGGTGTTTTGATTTAACCATTCTGTTTGATGGTCATTGTTGCTACGAATTTACTTCGCCTGGATAGAAAAAACCCGTCCCGAATGGGCTCGGAACGGGCAGGCAGACATTAGGCTCAAGGACCGCTCAGGAGGCTTTTGCTCGTTTCTTCTGACGGTAAACGTCGGTTACAACGGCAGCGACGATAATCCCGCCCTTGACGATTTCTTGATAATAGGCATCAACACGAAGAAATGTGAAACCCGACATCATCAGGCCTAAGATTATCGTTCCAATTACAGTTCCAAAGATACGACCACGGCCACCGGCCAATGATGTGCCGCCGATAACAGCTGCTGCAATTGCATCGAGTTCATACATCATGCCCATGCCAGCTTGGGCTGTTTCGGCTCTGGCGGCGGTTACCAATCCTGCCAGCCCTGCAAGCAAGCCGGCAACGGCGTAAACTTTGATGATATGTGATTGAACATTAATGCCGGAAACGCGCGCAGCTTGAGGGTTTGCTCCGATTGCATAAGTAAATTTGCCATACCGGGTGTATTTCAAGCCAAAATGAAAAATCAGTGCAACACCGAGGAAAATAACAACAGGCCATACGCCGTCACCGATAGCAGCGAAGTCATCAGAAGGAAACGAAACTGGTTGTCCTTCAGTATACCATTTCGCGATTCCGCGTGCTGTCACCATCATTCCCAATGTTGCAATGAAAGGAGGAATGCCAGTTTTTGCGATAAGGAAACCGTTAATCATACCGGCAAAGAGACCCATGCCCAAACCGACGGCGACCGGCACAATAACAGGAAGGTCGGTTAGCTCAGGATAAACAGCGCGCGCGTAAGTCCCTACTTGAGCAAAACTCATTGCAACCATTGCTGTCATCGCGACAACAGACCCAGAGGACAAATCAATGCCTCCGGTAATGATCACTTGAGTAACTCCGACGGCAATGATCCCGATGACAGAGACTTGCAAAATCATAATGGTTAGTCGTTGAGGATTAATCAGGAAACTTTGCCCTTTGATAACCCATCCGAGTATCTCGAAGATGATCGCAACCCCAATCAAGACCGAGAGTATGTTAAGCTCTTGCGGAAGTTTGGGCCTCTGATTTGCTGCTGGTTTTGTTTTATCCAATGGTGTCATGTTTCCTCTCCAGGAGTGCGGAAATGTGCGCCTTTTGGGCGTTTCAACGCGCCGCCAGTTCCATAATTTTCACTTGATTTGCATCTTTACGGTCAAGAATGCCTGTCATGTGCCCTTCATGCATGACCATTATCCGATCCGACATCCCCAGAACCTCGGGCAGTTCGGATGAGATCATGATGATTGCGACACCCTCGCTGGCCAGTTGTGAAACCAACCGGTGAATCTCAGCTTTCGCCCCTACATCAATCCCGCGTGTCGGTTCATCAAGGATCAGGATACGTGGCTTGGTCAGGAGCCATCGAGCAATCAAGGCTTTTTGCTGATTGCCGCCTGACAAGTTCTCGATACGCTCATCAAGGTCAGGCGTTTTAATTCGAAGAGCAGTTTCCATTTCGACACATAGCTTGTTGATGGACTGCTGATCGACGATCCCATAACGAGAATAGCTTTCTTTGAGCGCGGCAATTTGCATGTTTTCCCGCACTGAAAGAGGCAGAAAACAGCCGGTTTCTTTTCTGTCTTCGGTGAGAAAAGCCATTCCCTGTGCCATTGCTTTTCCTGGGCTGTCGATGACGATTTCCTGGCCTGAAATTTTGATTTTCCCGCTTGTGGCAGGTGTCACACCAAAAAGAGTTTCAGCGACATTTGAGCGCCCCGATCCAACCAGACCAGCCATTCCAATGATTTCGCCTTCCCGCAGTTGGAAGGAGATATCCTTGAAAACACCATCAAGTGTCAGTCCTTCGACTTCCATGATTGGCGCACCAATGTTCGCTTCTATTTTGGGGAACATGTCGGTAACTTCCCGTCCGACCATCATTCGGATGATGTCATCTCGGGAAACTTCCGAACTGGGATGAGTGCCTACATATGTACCGTCGCGGAAGACAGAGAACTCATCTGCTATTTCGAACAGTTCGTTCATTTTGTGGGTGATATAGACAATACCGATCCCGTGTGCTTTGAGTTCACGGATGATCTCGAAGAGGTGTTCAACTTCAGTTTCGGTGAGTGCCGATGTAGGTTCGTCCATAATAAGGACATCTGACTCGTAGCTTACAGCCTTTGCTATTTCTACCATTTGGCGTTGAGCGACCGTGAGAAAACGCACCTCAGTCAAAGGGTCGATCATGATACGAAGTCGATCGAAAAGTTCCTGAGTTTGTGCCGCCATCTTTTTGTGATCTATGATCCCCAATGCATTTTGAGGCTCTCGTCTGATCCAGATATTCTCTGCTACGGTCATGAACGGCATCAACGCAAGTTCCTGATGGATCATTGCGATGCCACGTTCCAGTGCGTCTAATGGACTCAGAAATCTGACTTCGTCTCCCCGCAGGCGGATCGTGCCTTTGTCTGGGGTATAGATACCGGCGATGATTTTCATCAATGTCGATTTTCCGGCGCCATTTTCCCCCATGAGAGCGTGAACTGTACCTTTTTGCAATCGGAACTGAACATCATCAAGGGCAACGACGCCCGGAAATTCTTTGCGAATTCCAGTGATCTCTAGGACGGTCTCGGATAGGTTCTCTTTGTATGCTTTAACAGCCTTGGATGTTTTTGACGAAAGCATGGTTTCTCCCTGTCGGGTTTGGCCGAGGGAAACCCTCGGCCATTAACTCATGAGTGCACTCTTGATTTTCGGACCGACAGGTCGATTAATTCTTGGTTTTGTACTGCTCTAGATTTTCAGGAGTGACTAGTTCGAACGGGACGACAACTTTTTGTTCAAAGTCTTCATCTTTTGCAATTTTCAGCACTGTATCGAGCGAGCCGTATCCTTGGCCTTTTGCTGATTGATAAACTGTAACGTCCAAGTCTCCCGCTTGCATCGCGGCGAGTGCATCCTGGGTTGCGTCAACACCTGCAACAACCACATCATCCATCGAGAAACCGGCGGATTTCAGTGCCTGAATAGCCCCTAACGCCATTTCGTCATTATTGGCGATGATTGCGTCTGGGGTAATGCCGGAAGTAAGCCAGTTTGTCGTCAAGTCCAGTGCAGGAGTGCGCATCCAGTTAGCAGTTTGTTCGTCAAGAATCTTGATTTCACTGCATTCATCTGAAGCGAGCACTTCTTTTGTGGCTTTGGTGCGTCCGCGTTGCCCCGTCGTGCCAAGTTGCCCCATTAGGATAACGGCTTCGCCTTTCCCGCCCATAAGTTTGCAGACTTCGGTTGCTTCGAGACGCCCGGCCTGCTCTTCGTCAGAACCTACCCAAGCTTGCTTTGCCGGGAAGTCCTCAATATTCGAAGGCAGCATGTTGACGAATACTAGAGGGATGTCTGCATTTGCAGCAATTTTAGACATCGCCTGACCGGAATCAGCATCAACTAGCATTACAATGATGCCATCGACCCCAGATGCGACGAAGTTTTCGATTTGTGATTGCTGACGAGCGATATCACCCTGAGCGTCTTCCATCTGAACTGTGACGTCAAGCTCGTCCGCATGCTTCTGAATGTTGTGTCTTAGTACTGTCAGAAAGTTGTCATCGAAGAGTGACATGGCTACGCCGATTGTTTCAGCGTGCGCTGATGTTCCAAGCAACATTGCAGTAGTAGCAATTGACAAAAAGCGTTTCATTTTGGGTCTCCTCCATTTAGGCCATTTGGCCACCCTGTGTAGCGAGGCAAACTCAAGATCGATGGTCGATCAACATGGTGTTTGATAGATGACGAAAGACTGACACGCTAGCTAATCCAAAACGTGAGGATGCTTATTTGAATGCCTCTTCCTGAGCCGGTTGCGTCATCCCTGTTTTTGCCTCTGAATTTATTGATGTGCATCTGTTTGGTCGTTTCAGACACTTAAAGTAACCCGGCTCCAATTTCGTGTTGTAGCGCCATTGCAACGTGATAGCAATTAAAATTGCTATTGCAAAAAATGTCAATTTTTGTTGAATTGAGGTAAGGGTGTTGAGGAACGTCAAGTAACTCTTCAGAAGCTTGGGGTATTCCAGTGGACTGAGTTTTCATTGGTTGTAACCAGCTACCTAATTAGAAAAGCGCTCGAGATATCTGAGACATTGTTAATGATAGGGCTCGTGTTGAGATGACTGATTGGCTTGAGGAAAAGGCAAGATGACCAAATGGGTGTACGGTTTCGGTGGCGGTAGCGCCGAAGGCCGTTCGGATATGCGTGAACTT
>TARA_R100000049_G_C1957568_1_pt1 | contig 29241 bp, 28 predicted proteins | sample TARA_R100000049 | Tara Oceans TARA_R100000049 (sample SAMEA2619992) | marine metagenome | biome: marine biome (ENVO:00000447); feature: mesopelagic zone (ENVO:00000213) & marine oxygen minimum zone (ENVO:01000065); material: "saline water (ENVO:00002010), including plankton... | reverse complement strand
TTTTTAAAGTTTTACACCGTGATCTATTGCGAAAGCCTTAAGACGTGATCGCAATGACTTGGTCGAACTTCCCATCACCGACAGGACATATCCTTCAACGCTTCTCACATTCAGGCTCCGGACCATTTCCTTTACAGGACCGATAGAAGCCGGTGCCATGGACAAGCGGCGAATACCCAATCCGATCAGGGCCATCGCTTCAAGTGGTCGCCCGGCCATCTCGCCGCAGATGGTCAGACGCACATTCCGTTCGTCACACAATGTGACAAGCTGCCGCATAAATGCAAACACACTTGGCGAAAGTGTATCATATCGCCCTTCCAACCGCGGGTTTCCGCGATCAGCAGCGAACATGAACTGCAGCAGGTCGTTGGTTCCAACCGACAAAAAGTCGACACGCTCCAGAAGCGCCGGTGCTTGCCATATCAGCGCCGGAACCTCCAGCATCGCCCCAACCTCGACCCGGTTCGGTACATAGCCGCGTTCTGCTTCGCGTTTCAACTGCTGATCCAGAAGCGCCCTTGCCTGGTCGAACTCTGCGACTTCGGCAATCATCGGGAACATGACATACAGATCCCGCTCATGGGCGGCCCGGATCAACGCGCGCAATTGATGAACAAGCACTGCAGGCCGATCCAGCGTAATGCGGATCGAGCGCCAGCCCATCGCCGGGTTCTCTTCTGTCATATCCTCCCAATAGGGCAACAATTTGTCACCCCCGACATCAAGCGTCCGAAACACGACCGGACGACCTTCCGCCTGTTCAAATATCCGGGTGTACAGCCGGGTCTGATCGCCAATATCTGGCATGGCCGATCTGACCATAAATGGAATTTCCGTCCGATAAAGCCCGATCCCGTCCGCGCCGCTTTCAATCACATGGGGTACATCGATCAAAAGCCCCGCATTGACGTTCAGCGAAATATCAATCTCGTCGCATGTCCGGGACGGCATATCGCGCATCTGCGCATAAAGCGCCTTGCGCTCGGCCCGCGCACGAAGCGCACCGTCAATAACCGAACGGACATCTTCACTTGGCCGGACGAACAATTGTGCATTGTCGGCATCGACAATCAGCGGATCACCGGTTTCGACCTTGTCGAGAACCCCTTTAACCCCGCCCAGCACCGGAATATCCAGCGCACGCGCAACAATTGCCACATGTGACGTATGCGACCCTTCTTCAAGGGCAAGGCCGCGCAGGCGGGTATGATCATAATCCAGAAGTTCCGCCGGGCCGATATTTCGCGCCACCAGAATGATATCGTCGGGCAACTCGCCAAAGGCCGGGGACTGATACTGCCCCGAAAGATGCTGCAGCAGACGGTTCGCCAGATCTTCAAGATCATGCAAACGTTCGCGCAGATACGGATCGCTGACCTGGGCCATGCGCGCACGGGTATCATCATGAACCTTCTGAACCGCTGCTTCCGCCGTAAGGCCGGTATGGACCGCCTCGGTAATGCGGTTAAGCCACCCGGTATCCTGCGCAATCATTTTATAGGCTTCAAGAATATCGCCCGGATCATCATCGCCGCCACTGCTATCCATTCCCGCAACAGCTTCAAGCATTTTGTCGAGATGGTCCTGAAGCCCGCGCATGGCGTCTCGAAGCCGGGTCAGTTCCTCGTCCGGATCATCGGACACCATCCGGTCGATGACAATGCGCGGCTCATGAAGAACCGCAACGCCCTTGCCAATCCCCGGTGCCAGACGCGCCCCGCCAAGCCGCAAAGGCAAAAGCGCAATCCCGTCGGTCGGAATCAGTTCATCGCGGCTGACCAGCTCGCCACCGGCGACCATTTCGGCCAGCACCATGGCAACGTTTTCAAGCGCTTCCTGCTCGTCCTCTGAATAAAGACGTTCGGTCCGGTTCTGCACGGCAAGGACGCCAATGATACGGCCCCCACGCAGGATCGGCACACCGATCATGGAATGATAGATTTCCTCGCCGGTTTCCGGACGATAGGCAAAGTTCGGATGGCCTTGCGCATCTTTAAGGTTAAGGGGCCGCGCATGGGCCGCCACATAACCGACAATCCCCTCGCCCACCCGAAGGCGGGTCATATGAACCGCCGCCGGTGCCAGACCGCAGGTCGCGAAAAGTTCCAGCACCTCGCCCGCGCGCATCACATAGACCGAACATACCTCCGCCACCATATCGGCGGCGATGATGGTCACGATCTGCCCAAGGCGCTCTTCTGCCGTCCCCGGACCAGCCATGACGTCGCGAACGCGCTTTAACAGGCGTCGCGGACCAGTGACTGCGGCGGACGGCATGCTCATCGGGTTTAACTGTCTCTTCTAACGAGGGACTGAACGGCCTGTTCGACCAGTTCTTCCAGAATTTCGGATACCGGTTGTTCTTTCTTTACCATACCAACCGACTGTCCTGCCATAACCGATCCGCCATCGACATCACCATCGATAACAGCCCGGCGAAGCGCACCGGCCCAGAAATGTTCGATCTCAAGCTGGGCTTCACCCTGATCAACCTCACCGGCGCGGAATTTGGCAATTACCTTGCGCTGGGTTTCAAGGAATTCATCTGTTCCCTTATTGGCGAGGGCACGTACCGGAATAACCGGGAAACGTTCATCAAGCTGAACCGTGGTGACCGCATCGCGTGCGCTGGCACGAATGAAGGCCTTTTTGAAATCGGGATGCGCAATACATTCGGTTGCGCATACCAGTCGCGTACCGATCTGAACACCGGCCGCCCCCTGTTCAAGCAATCCGGTAATGGCTTCGCCGCGCGCGATGCCTCCGGCACAGAACACCGGAACATCGCGCATTTCCGGCAGGATTTCCTGCGCCAGAACCGTCAGGGAAACCGGGCCGATATGACCACCAGCTTCGCTGCCTTCGATCACCAGCGCATCCGCACCCGAGCGCACCAGTTTTTTGGCCAAAACCAGTGCCGGAGCAAAACAGATGACCTTGGCAAATTCCTTGGCTTTCTTGATCGCTGCCGATGACGGTAGACCACCGGCCAGAACGACATGACCGACTTCATGCTCACGGCAAACCTCGATCAGGTCATCAAGCATCGGGTGCATGGTGATCAGATTGACGCCAAACGGCTTTTTGGTCAGGGCCTTGGTCCCGGCGATTTCAGCCGACAGCAATTCCGGGGTCATCGACCCGCACGCAATCACACCAAAGCCACCGGCATTTGAAACCGCCGCCACAAGGTGACGTTCTGAAACCCAGGACATTGCACCCGCCATGATGGCGTAATCCGTTCCCAGAAATTCCTTGCCCGCCGCCCACAATTTTTCAAGGCGGGCGCGTGCGACATCGAATTTCGGATCTCTCATATCATTCTGTACCCCAAAGCAGAAATGCAGGAAACCAAGGGTTCCCTGCCATTTCATCATAAAGGCCGAAACCGATAGTTCCAGCTAGTATGTAATAATTGACGCAATTTAACAGTGACTTAATCACAGGCCATGCAAGTCACATTATATTAAATTACTCGGCATCAAGACCATAAGCGGTATGAAGCGCGCGAACTGCCAGTTCGGTATATTCTTCGGCAATCAGAACGCTTACCTTGATTTCCGAGGTCGAAATGACCTGGATATTGATGCCTTTTTCCGCAAGCGTTTCGAACATCTTGCGCGCAACGCCAACGTGCGAACGCATGCCCACACCAATGATCGAAACCTTGGTCACATCTGATGTGCTCAGCAATTCCTTATAGCCGATCTTGGCCGAATTGCCCTCAATCACCGACAGCGCACGTTTGAATTCGCCGCGCGGCACGGTAAAGGTCATGTCGGTGCTTTTACCGTCTTCTGAAACGTTCTGCACGATCATGTCGACATTGATATTGGCCTCGGCCAGCGGGCCGAAGATAGAAGCAGCGATTCCCGGTTTGTCGGCGACTTTCACCAAGGTGATCTTGGCTTCGTCACGGCTATAGGCAATCCCGCTGACGACTTCCTGTTCCACGATTTCGTCCTCGTCTACAACAAGTGTTCCTTCCGCATCACTAAAGGAGGAGCGGACCTGTACCCGGACGCGATGGTTCATGGCCATCTCGACAGAACGGGTCTGAAGGACCTTCGCACCAAGCGATGCCAGTTCCAGCATTTCTTCGTAGGTAATCTTTTCGATCTTGCGCGCCTTGGGCACGATGCGCGGATCGGTCGTGTAAACCCCGTCAACATCGGTATAGATATCGCAACGATCCGCCTTCAGAGCCGCGGCAAGCGCCACCGCAGAAGTATCCGAACCGCCACGGCCCAGCGTGGTAATGCGGTTGTCAGGTGCGATCCCCTGGAAACCGGCAACACAGACAACCTCGCCGCTATTCATGCGCTTGTCGAGTTCGGTTGTATCGATTTCCTTGATACGTGCCTTGGCATGCGCGCCATCGGTCTTGATCGGAATCTGCCAGCCAAGCCATGAACGTGCAGGCACGTCCATGCTTTGCAGCGCCATGGCGATCAGGCCAACTGTCACCTGCTCGCCCGATGATACGATCACGTCATATTCGCGCGCGTCATACATCGGCGAAATTTCATCAGCCCAGCCAACCAGTTCGTTAGTCTTGCCCGACATTGCCGAAACAACAACCGCCACCTGATTGCCGGCATCGACCTCGGATTTGACCCGACGGGCGACGTTCTTGATCTTTTCGACATCGGCGACCGATGTGCCGCCGAATTTCATGACAATACGGGCCATGAAGTATCCCCGCTAAGCTTGCCATCCATCGGTGTTCCGAAGAAGACGGCATGTGATCCGGCCCTCGATCGATTGGCGCAGGCCATCAATGCGGCGCGCCACCTGACCCGGGCGGCGTTATCAATACTGCCATACTCTTTTGGAAACAAGCATCAACGCAGGAGAAAATTGCATCGATTCATTTTTTATTCGGGTTTGATGCGCCAGATGCCTCCCCAAGGGCGCAAACCGCGAAATATCCTGCGAATTCTTACCTGAAAACCCTGACAACACATGCGATTGGCGCAAGGCACGTTTCGATTTCCCTCATGCTGGTAACGCCCTCATTCGCCCGGCGTCAGGACCTTGATGCCCGGCAAACTATTGCCTTGCCGGACGCGCCCGCGTAAACAGGGCAAAGAAAATCAACGTCACGCCATCGGAGCCGTCCATGTCGCACGCATCCGCCAATAACAGCCGCACCGCCAATGCCGAGGAAATCGCACGCTTTTCCGCAATGGCCGAAAAATGGTGGGACCCGAACGGCGCGATGAAGCCCCTGCACAAGTTCAATCCGATCCGCTTGCAGCTTCTGCGCGACAATATCGCTGCCCATCTCGGACGCGATGCCAACCAGCTTGACGTCCTGAAAGATGTCGAAATCATCGATATCGGTTGCGGTGCCGGTCTTCTGTCCGAACCGCTGGCACGCATGGGCGCAAAAATGACGTCAATCGACGCAGCCGAAAACAATATCGAAGTCGCAAAGGTCCACGCTGCGCAGTCGGGCCCTGCCATTGATTATCGCAATTGCACCCCGGAAATGCTGGTCGACGAGGGCAAGCAGTTCGATATCGTTCTGAATATGGAAGTCATCGAACATGTCGATGACCCGCAATTCTTCATGCAGGCCTGTGCGGCGTTACTCAAACCCGGCGGGTTGATGTTTGTTGCCACCCTGAATCGGACGATCAAATCGCTGGCTCTGGCAAAATTCGGCGCTGAATACATCCTGCGCTGGTTGCCTGCTGGCACTCATGACTGGCGCAAATTCGTCAAACCATCCGAAATGTCGGGCTTGCTGCGCGGTGCCGGTCTTGATCTCGTGGATATCACCGGTGTGACCTACAACCCGATCACCGATAAATGGTCAGCCGCCCCGCGCGATCTTGACATCAATTACATGGTGATCGCGCAAAAACCCGCCAAAGCCTGATCCTATAGCTGACAACGTATTTTAGGACGGCACATCAGGCATGAAGGGAGCAAAGCGGGATCGAGCCCCTAATTCTTCTTGCTCTCATCAAGCCATGGCAACGCCTGAACATCAATGCCTTCATCGATCAGTTCGGCTGTTTCTTTAAGCGATGCCTCGCCATAAATGCCGCGCTTTTCGGTTTCGCCGTAATGGATTTTGCGGGCTTCCTCGGCAAACTTAGTGCCAACATGCTCGCAGTTTTCCTCGACCTGCTTGCGGATTTCGGCCATCGCCGTGCGGGTTGCTTCTGCCATGGCAACCTGGCGGGTCTTTTCGGCTGCCTCCTCTTTCTGGCGCGACGTCCGAAGACGCGGTGCCATCAACGCCTTTCCCACATTCGCCGTCCCACAAAACGGGCATGACAATTCACCGCTGGCAGCCTGGGTGTCATATGTTGCACCGTCTTTGAACCAGCCTTCAAATTCGTGATCATGTTCGCATTTAAGCTGAAAGAGGATCATGGTGTTGTTTTGTTCAAGCAAACCGTAACAATTGCAAGGTGTTTTGATATCAATGATATAGCGACACCCTGCCCGAAACGCCAGTTTCAGGCGGCTCCTTCAATAACCAAGATTTTTGAAAATGTCATCATTAATGCCATCGGACTGGGTTACCCGTCATTGCCCACCCTGCCACGCGACCGGCGGAACCGCACTTGATCTTGCCTGCGGCAAGGGGCGTCACAGTTTCTGGCTGGCGGATCAGGGATGGCAGGTCACAGCCCTTGATCGCGATCTGTCAGATACGGGAACCGGTGAAAATACCGGAATTGAGTGGATCGAAGCAAATCTTGAATCAGGTCCCTGGCCGCTTGGGGACCGGCAGTTTGACCTGGTGGTGGTCGTCAATTACCTGCACCGACCACTGTTTGAAAATCTTCGCGATGCGGTCAAATCCGGTGGCACTTTGCTTTATGAAACCTTCATGATCGGCAACGAAGCGTTCGGCCGCCCCCGATCACCAGAATTCCTTCTGCACCCTGGCGAACTGCCAAACGCCTTTTCCGGCTGGAAAATCAACGCATTCGAACAGGGCCCTCAATACAAACCAGCCGCAGCTGTTCCCTTCGCTGTGAAACAATTCCAGTCGGCCTGCAAACCATAGGCAAAGCAGACCGCAACAATTCCGTAACACACTAGAATAACAATAAAAATAAACACAAGTGTCATAATTCAAACGGCGTGTTTCTGGCATCTTCCTCGGCGCTAGTTTTAGCATTTGGCAGAGAGAGAAAACCATGACCGAACAATTTGAAATCGTCGAGGATCGCGATGACATTCCGTCGAACCCGACAAACAACCCACGTGTAGCCGACCTGATCAATGCCCGCCTTTCCCGCCGCGGCTTTTTCAAGGGGCTGATGGCAACGTCGGCCGTCGCCGGTGCCGGTATCGCCACCTCGGGCATGGCCCGTGCGCAAAACGCATCGACCCTGACCTTCAAATCGATCCCGCAGAAAATCACCGAAACCCATGCGGTAGCCGACGGTTACGATGCCGACGTCCTGATTCGCTGGGGCGACAAGGTTGCTGCCGATGCCCCGGCATTTGTGCCAGGTGCCGTCGATGCCACCGCCCAGAACAAGCAGTTCGGCTATAACTGCGACTATATCGGCTATATGCCGCTGCCGGTCGGCTCGGATAATTCCGAACACGGCCTTCTGTGTGTCAGCCATGAATACACCAACGCGGAAATGATGTGGCCGGGACTCAAGGATGCCATGGGCGCTTCACAGGAACAGGCCCTGCACGAAATTGCCGCCCACGGCCATTCCATCGTCGAAGTCAAAAAGACCAATGGCAAATGGCAGGTCATCGACGGGTCAAATTATGCGCGCCGCATTTCGGCCCTTGATACCGACATGGTCATCACCGGCCCGGCAGCAGGCCATGACCGCCTGAAAACCAGTTCTGACCCGACCGGCACGCGCGTCATCGGCACGCTGAACAACTGTGCAGGCGGCAAAACCCCGTGGGGCACCATCCTGATCGCCGAAGAAAACTTCAACGGCTATTTCGGGGGCGACATCGCCAAAACCAGCGAAGAACGCAACTACAAGCGCCTCGGCATCGAGCCGGACAGCTGGTATTCATGGGTCAAATATTTCGACCGTTTCAATGTCGAAAAAGAACCGAACGAACCGAACAAGTTCGGCTGGATGGTCGAAATCGATCCCTACGATCCGACATCAATGCCCAAAAAACGCACCGCCCTTGGCCGCTTCAAACACGAAGGCGCAACCGTTATCGTCAACAAGGATAACTCGGTTGTTGCCTATTCCGGCGACGATCAGCGTTTCGACTATCTTTATAAATTCGTCGCGTCGAAAAAATACAATCCGAACGACCGCGCAGCTAACATGGACATCCTCGAAGACGGCACGCTTTATGTCGCCAAATTCAATGAGGACGGCACAGTAAACTGGATGCCGTTGGTCCATGGTGATGGCCCGCTGACCGCCGAAAACGATTTCCATAGCAAGGCCGACGTTCTGATTGAAACCCGTCGCGCCGCCGACCTTTTGGGTGCGACCCAGATGGACCGCCCCGAAGACGTCGAACCGAACCCGGTCAACGGCAAGGTTTACGTCATGCTGACCAACAACTCGAAGCGCAAGGAACCGAACATCGTCAACCCGCGCGCCTCGAACATCCATGGCCATGTTCTTGAGCTCACCCCTCCGGGCGGCATGGGTAAGGATGCCGATCACACCGCAGATACCTTCAAGTGGGACATCTTCCTGCTTGGTGGTAACCCGGCGAATGCCGATGACCGTGCAGTTTACCATCCAGGGGCTGAAAGCTGGGTATCCTGCCCGGATAACCTTGCGATTGACCATAAAGGCCGCCTGTGGATTTCGACCGATGGTGCGCCGAACTCGGATATTCCAGATGGCATGCATGCCGCAGACGTTGAAGGCGCCGGTCGTGCACTGACCAAATTCTTCTTTGCCTGCCCGGAAGGTGCCGAAATGTGCGGCCCGGAATTCACCCCGGATGGAACAACCCTGTTTGTCGCGGTTCAGCACCCGGCAGATGGTTCGACCTATGACGCACCCAGCACCCGCTGGCCGGACTTCAAGGACGGCGTTCCGGCGCGTCCGTCGGTGGTTGCGATCACCAAGCAGGGCGGCGGCGAAATCGCAAGCTAAGGCCACGAAACACACCTGATGGACCACACGCTGGTCCTGAAGAAAATGGCGGCGGGCAAGGATGTATTTCCGGTCCGCCGTCCTTGTTTTACCTGCTATGTCGGTTCATTCGCACATCGGAATATTGGTCAAATTGTTCAAGGCTTTAGTTTGGAATAAATCCAGTTCTTGAAGATTCGAGCTCCAAAAGTACATTCACCCGAACATTGTAACCTATCAATCACATTAGCTTCACCAAACCGCCCCTTATCGATCTTAAAATGAGAACCATTCGCTGCATAGCAGAGTGCAGCCGAATATTCCGTTCGATAAGGGAGAACATCGAAATGAAACGCCTTCTTGTCGCTTCCGCACTGGCTGGTGCCATGTGTGCGAACGTTGCTGTTGCCGCTGACATGCTGCCGCAGGCCAATGATCCGTATTTCGTCGCCGCCCAGCAGACCCTGCAGCAGAAACTGCAACAGCAGGCCAACACCAACCGCGCCAAGAACATCATCCTGTTCGTTGGCGACGGCATGAGCATCCCGACCGTTACCGCAGCCCGCATCTATGAAGGCCAGAAGCGCGGTGTCGACGGCGAAAGCAACAGCCTCGTTTTCGGCCAGTTCCCGAACGTTGCCCTGTCCAAAACCTACACCCATGACGCCCAGATCGCTGACTCGGCCCCGACCGCATCGGCCATGATGGCTGGCGTCAAAATGAATAACGGCACCATCGGCGTCAGCTCGGACGTTGCGCGCGGCGACTGCAAGGCGCAGCTTGCCCATCCGGTCAAAAGCCTTGCCGCACAGGCCGAAGAACAGGGCATGTCGACCGGTGTGATTTCCACCGCACGCCTGACCCATGCAACCCCGGCGGCAACTTATGTTCACACATCCGACCGTGACTGGGAAAGTGACAGCGACCTCTCTGACGCTGCCAAAGCGGATGGCTGCAAAGACATCGCAGCCCAGCTGATTGAATGGTCGGCGGGCAACGGGTTGGAAGTTGCCTTTGGTGGCGGTCGCCGCATGTTCATGGACAAAACCATGGAAGACCCGGAAGACAAGGGCAAGATGGGCCAGCGTTCCGACGGTCGCGATCTGACCAAGGAATGGGTTGATGCCAAGGGTAAAGGCGCGTCCTACATCTGGAACAAAGAACAGTTTGATGCGATCGACGTTGCATCGGCAAAGCATGTTCTGGGTCTGTTTGACCGCTCGCACATGGAATATGAAGCCGACCGCGCCAAAGATGCGGCTGGCGAACCGAGCCTGGCCGAAATGACCGGCAAGGCAATTGATATTCTGTCGAAAAATGACAAGGGTTACTTCCTGATGGTTGAAGCTGGTCGTATCGACCATGCCCATCACGAAGGCAATGCGGCCCGCGCGCTTGAAGACACCGTCGCACTGAACGACGCGGTCAAGGAAGCCATGGGCAAGGTCAATCTTGACGATACCCTGATCATCGTCACGGCCGATCACTCGCACACCATGACCATTTCCGGCTATTCCAGCCGTGGCAACCCGATCCTTGGCGTTTCCGAGGAAAAGGGCGACGACGGCAAACCTTACACTACCCTTGGCTATATGAACGGCCCGGGTGCGCTTAAGGACGAAGTCCGTGCCGACCTGACCAATGTCGACACCACCGACATTGACTTCCTTCAGCAGGCACTGGTCCCGATGAGCAGCGAAACCCATGCTGGCGATGATGTTGCCATCTTTGCCAACGGCCCGTGGTCGCACCTGTTCAGCGGTGTCGTTGAACAGAACTTCATCTATCACGTCATGTCCTATGCCTCGAAAATCGAAGACCGCATGGCTTCGAAATAAGGCTTGCGTCTGATACCGCCGACCGCAGCGAACTGCGGTCGGCATTTTCTTTGATGGAGATTTCCATGATCGTCGGACGCCGCACATTCATTGCAGGTGCAGCCGCCACCGCCGGGATGCTGATCGCCCCGCCGGCTTTTGCACGCGACCGGATCAAAATTCCCGATATTTACAAAACCCAGAACGAATTTTCCGTTCAGGCCAAGACATTCGCCAAAGATAAAAGTCGCATCGAAATTACCGGCTTCATGGCTCCGCCACTTAAGGCGGAGGCATCCTTTTTCGTACTGACCCGTCGCCCGATGTCAGTTTGCCCGTTCTGCGAAACATCCGCCGACTGGCCGGTCGATATTGTCTTTGTCAGAACCCGCGAAAGGGTCGACGCCGTCGCCTTTAACCGCATGATCGTCACGAGCGGCATTCTCGAGCTCGGCGAAGCCAAAGATGAGGAAACCGGATTTGTCAGCCTTGTCCGACTTGTCGATGCAGAGTTCGAAGTCCTCTAAGCCCGGCGCAGATCAAAGCGCGTCGGACCTGTTGCGGATTTCGGATCTTCAACTGCGCTATCATCGCAATACAGCCCCGGTCATCAGCCTGCCATCCCTTGCCATCCATCAGGGCGAGGTCGTTGGCATTTCCGGCCCGTCGGGATCGGGGAAGTCCAGCCTGCTTTATCTGATCAGCGGCCTTTTGCGTCCGACAGGCGGCAATATCATCTGGAACGGAACCGATATCACCAGCCTGTCCGAAGGCGCATCTGATCGCTGGCGCCGCCAATCGATCGGTTTTGTCTTTCAGGATTTCCACCTGATCGATGAAGTCAGCCCGCTTGAAAATGTTCTGATCCCGGCAAGCTTTGCCGGATGGCGCATTTCACCAGAAACCCGTAAACGCGCCTATGATCTTCTTGATCAGGTCGGCGTTCCGATGGCGCGTAAAAGCACATCGGACCTGTCGCGCGGCGAACAGCAACGCGTGGCGATTGCACGTGCCCTTCTGTTCGATCCGCCGATCATCCTTGCTGATGAACCAACCGCAAGCTTGGATGACGCAGCAAGCCAGATCGCAACTGACATTCTGTTTTCGCTTGCCGGATCAAACCGCACCCTGATCACCGTCAGCCACGACCGCGACGTGATTGATCGCTGCGCGCGCATCCTGAAATTCGACAAGGGCCATCTTGTGGATGATGCGACCACCAACCGGGCGGAGGGCGCATGAACCCGTTTCCCATCGTCATTGCAAGCCTGCGCCGCCACTGGATCATGAATATTCTGTTCGTGCTGCTGATCGCGGTTGCGGTTGCCATTGGTGTCGGCATTACCGCACAGGAACGTGCACTGCGCCAAGGTAGCGCCAAGGCCGCCGACAAATTCGACATCCTTATCGCCGCCCCCGGCAGCCAGACCGAAATCGTCATGAACACGATTTTCCTGCGCCATAGCGCGATCAATCTACTCGATGGTCAACACTGGGCCAGCTTGATGACCGACCCGCGGGTTGAAATCGCCGCCCCGCTTGCCTTTGGCGATAGCTGGCAGGATTACAGCATTGTCGGATCGACCCCGCAATTCGTTGCCTATCTGTCGGACGGACTGGCAAGCGGCCATATATTTGAAAACATCGAACAGGCCGTTATCGGTGCTGCCGTCCCACTTGAAATAGGCGATGAATTCGAGCCCAGCCACGGTCATGGTGCCGAAGCCGAGCTTGAACATCATCACGGCGTTCATCTACAAGTCGTCGGCAAGATGAAGCCCACCGGAACCCCGTGGGATAGTGCGATCATCGTTGCCGTCGAGCAGGTCTGGGATATCCATGCCCTGCCAACCGGCCATGATGAAGACGAAGATCACGACCATAGCGGTGCCGCAGAAGAACATCATGACGAACATGAAGATCATGATCATGACGAAGCAGCGGAACATCACGACGAGGATCACGAGCACGAACACGAACACGAACACGAACATCAGGTGATGGACCATATCGGCCCGCCCTTTGATGCCGATGCCCTGCCCGGTGTTCCGGCACTGGTTGTCCGCCCCAAAAGCGTTGCAGCCGCCTATACGCTGCGTGCCGATTACCGGACAGACCACAGCACCGCCTTCTTCCCGGCCGAGGTTCTGGTGGAAATGTATCGCCTGCTGGGCAATGCCGGTTCGGTGATGCGTGCCATGGCACTGGGATCACAGGGACTGGTCGTTGCCGCCATTCTGGCCGCGATCCTGGCCATGATGCAGCTTTATCGCAAACAATTCGCTGTCCTGCGCGCTCTTGGCGCACCGCGCAGCTATGTGTTTGGCGCGATCTGGTCCTATGTCTCGATCCTTGTCGTGATCGGTGCCATTGCCGGTCTTGGACTTGGCTGGTTTGTTGCCCAATCGGTTTCTACCGTCTTTACGGCCGAAACCGGTATGGCGTTACAGGCAACAATTTCAGGCTCAGAACTATCGCTTGCCGGTGGCTTTGTCCTGATTGGTCTGATCCTTGCCACGGTTCCGGCCTTCCTGCTTTATCGGCGACCAGTCGTCGAGGCCTTGCGCAACTCATAAAAAACGCCCCCGACAGACCAAATCTGCCGGGGGCGTTTCATCCTGAGGTCACCTTACTTCACCGGGGCTGTCCCGTCATAGGTGCCGTCATTATCGCTGATCGCCTTCCAGCTTTTATCCGACGCGTCCTTGGCTTCAAGCGACGTCCAATTACCTTCGGACTTGTTGATATTCCCACTGATATCGCTGGCCCAGAAACCAGCCACCGTCGGCGTGATGTTCAGATAAAGCGCCCCGTCGACAATCCGCCAAAGGTTCGGGTTTGCCGGAACCTTGCCCCCCTGTGCGATGCCATAGGCACAATGCCCGTCATATTTCGGCGCATATTTTGCTGGATTGGCAACGAACATTTCGCGATGCTCCTCGGATGCAAACGCCCATGTCGCACCATTGTAATTGGCGGTAATATCGGCACGACCCGGCACCGCACGTGGCTGTGCCCCGCCCGGCTCCGCCTGTTTCAGATCGAAATAGGCCACCGGATCATACCCGCTGATCGCAAAGCCGGTTTCATCAACATATTGCTCCCCGGCAAAAGCCGCCCCTGACGCCGCTACCATCACGCACGAGGCCAGTAAAATACGCTTAAGCATGACCATAAAACTCCGTTTGCTGTCTTGATGATCACAGACTGCAAAAAGCGCCCCCAAAGGTAAAATGACGTTGCGACACTGTTTCGTGAAGCCGCGTGACCAATGGCGTCCAAAATCGAGCTGATCACGAATTTTCCTATTGACCTCAACTTAAGTTAAGGAATTACACAGAAAACAGTTGAGAGAAAAACATAAAGGAGATCACCATGAGTGATGCATTTTTGGAACATGTGAATTTCACCGTCGCTGATCCGGCCAAAACGGCTGCACAATTATGCAACTGGTTTGGCTGGCATGTGCGCTGGAACGGTCCGGCAAAGGATAACGGCATCAGCTATCATGTCGGCAGTGATACAAGCTATGTCGCCGTCTATTCCGGCGGAACACCGGTAAGTTCGGACGAAAATTCCTATCGCACGCTGGGTGGGATGAACCATGTCGCCATCGTGGTTGACGACCTTGATGCCACCGAAAAGAAAATCCTCGCCAGCGGCCTTAAAACCCACAATCACGCAGATTACGAGCCCGGCCGCCGGTTCTATTTCCACGATGAAAACGGCATCGAGTTCGAGGTGGTCAGCTATAGCTGACCACCTACCAGACGCGCTTAAATCAGCAAGGTTTATACGCCCGGTCATTATGAAGCGACGGCACCATCCGCCGAATGTCTTCGACCCGGTCCAGATCGATCTCGGCGGTAACAAAGCCGGGATCGGTCCCCGCATCGGCAAGAACCTCGCCCCACGGATCGATAATAAGCGAATGGCCGAATGTCTGCCGGTTGCCCGGATGATCGCCGCACTGTGCGGCTGCAATCACATAACAACCATTTTCAATCGCGCGTGACCGCAACAGATTGTGCCAGTGCGCCTGCCCGGTCGTGCGCGTAAACGCCGCCGGGATCGACAGAATCTTTGCCCCCGCCTTGGCATAATCACGGAAAAGCTGCGGGAACCGGACGTCATAGCAAATTGCGATGCCGATATCGCCGATATTGGTTTTGGCAAGCCGTGCCAGATCGCCGGGGCGGAATGTTTTACTTTCGCGGTAACTTTCCCCATTCGCCAGATCGACATCAAACATATGGATCTTGTCATAGGATGTGATCACCGCCCCGTCCGGGCCGATCACAAAGCAGCGATTGGCAACCCGGTCTTCGCCCGGCACCTTCACATGCAATGACCCGACAATCAGGGTCGATTTCAGTTCTTCGGCCAGATCGCAGAAAAATGTAAGGGCCGGATGATCGGCCTCGTCAAAGGCGGCTGTCCGCACCTTTTCCCCGCCAAACGACATCATCGAAACATTTTCCGGAAACGCAATAAGCGTCGCCCCCGCCGCATGGGCATCGCGCGCATAGGTCGCGGCACGTGCAAGGTTGTCGCTCATATTGTCACGCGCATTCACCTGGACACAGGCAGCAATGAAACGGGCCATGACATCGTCTCCTTATCGTTGTTCTGCGATAATCATGGAACGCGATCGGAGCACGGACAATACACAATTGGGCTATCGCGCCACCAAAACAGTGTTTTAATCTGAGCACGCAACCACAGAGTCATTTTTTGCCGATTTGATCTTCCAATGGTTAAATTTAGTGTATACAGTATTCCACATGCGAAAGAAGGATTGAAGATGGAACCGCTTTCCGGTCGTAAAAGTCTGACTGACGAAGTGCATGATCGCTTGGTCGATGCCTTGTGTTCCGGTGCTCTCCCTCCCGGAACGCCTTTGCGTCAGGAAGCCTTGGCCGAGGAGCTCAATGTCTCGCGGCAGCCAGTGTTGCAAGCTCTGGGGTTGCTGCGTCGTGATGGACTGGTGGTACCGATGGGACGGCGCGGATACCGCGTTGCGCCGGTCGATGCCAAACTGGTCGAGCACGTTTATGACTTGCGCGAAGCGTTTGACGGGCTTGCCGCCCGTCTGGCGTCAAAATCCCCGGAAGACGAACGGAAATCGGCCCTGCGGGCTGCCATCCAACAGGGACACCACGCCCTGGACAGCAATACCACCGCAGACCTTGTTGCAGCCGACGTCGCGTTTCATCAAACGATCTATCGCTTGTCGGGCAACCCCCTGTTGCCCGAGGCATCAGCCGCAATCTGGCTGCAGGTCCGGCGCGTCATGCACGCCGACCTGCAAACCGGAACCGGTCGGGACCCTGTCTGGACCGAACATCAAGCCATCGCCGACGCGATCTGCGCCGGCGATGGCGCGGCGGCCCAACAATTGGCAATTGCACATACACGCAATGCCGCAAACCGCCTGATCACGCACATGAAAGAAACTGCAAAGAAAAACAATTGAATCGCCTGGCGCATAAACCGCCCGAACCGGGCACAAGGTCGCACAACAAAAACCAAAATCTTGCGACACGGAGGAACGTCATGAAACTCAATGAAGCGGCACTTGCCGAATTTCGCGAACAGGGCTTTGTCTTTCTACCGGAACTTTTCTCTCGCGAAGAAGCCGCCCTTCTTCTGTCCGAAGCCCGCCAGATTTATGCATCCGACCGCGAAGAAGTCTGGCGCGAAACATCGGGCGTCGCCCGCACGGCTTTTGCCGCCCACACCTATAACGAAGCCCATCGCCGCCTTGGTGCTCATCCCCGCCTGATCGAACCTGTGGAACAGTTCCTTGATGAACAGGTTTACATGCATCAATACAAAATCAACGCCAAGGCTGCCTTTGATGGCGCCGTCTGGCAATGGCATCAGGATTACGGCACCTGGCAGCGCGACGATGAAATGCCCGAACCGCGCGCGTTCAACATCGCCCTGTTCCTCGAAGACGTCACCCCGGCAAACGGCCCGTTGCTATTCATCCCCAAAAGCCACAAGGCCGGCGTACTCAAAGCCGGTCACGATCTTGAAACCACCTCCTATCCGCTTTGGACCCTGGATCGAGAAACCGTGACAAAACTTGCTGCCGAAGGCGGCTGTGAAGCCCCGATTGGGCCTGCCGGATCGGTTGTGATGTTCCACGGCAACCTTGTCCATGCAAGCCCGCCCAATATCAGCCCGTTTGACCGCACCATTGTTTACCTTAGCCTGTGCGCGGTTTCGAACCATATCCGGGCGTTTAATCGCAAACCTTGGATCGCCCATCGCGACTTCACCCCGATCACACCGCTTGCCGATGATTGCCTTGACGAACTGGTTGCCAAACAATCGTCCGCCAAAAGTTCCGCGGCCTGATCGCCCGGCGACGGAGTATTTCAAATGAACCTTGATGCAAAGCTGCGCAAACGTGCCGCAGACGGCAATCCCGTTCGCGTCGGCATTATCGGTGCAGGTAAATTCGGCTCGATGTTTTTAAGTCAGGCCGGACACCATCCGGGCTATCACGTTCTCGGGGTCGCAGACCTGAGCGCGACCCGCGCCAAAGAGGCTCTCGACCGTGTCGGCTGGCCAAAGGAACGCTATCAGGCCACCGATCCGGACAATGCGCTTGCAAACGGCACCACCTGGATCACCGAGGATGCCGATGCCCTGATCGAAGCCAACGGCATCGAAGTCATCATCGATGCCACCGGCAGCCCCGCAGCCGGTATCCGCTATGGCCTGAAGGCCATTGAATATGGCCGCCACCTTGTCATGGTCAATGTCGAGGCCGACGTTCTTGCTGGCCCCCTTCTGGCCCACAAAGCCGAACAGGCAGGCCTTGTCTATTCCATGGCCTATGGCGATCAGCCCGCCCTGATTTCGGAAATGGTTGATTGGGCGCGTGCCGTCGGCCTTGATGTCATCTGTGCGGGTAAAGGCACCAAATATCTGCCCGCCTATCACCATGTCACGCCTGATGATGTCTGGACCCATTATGGCCTGACACCGCAACAGGCAAAGGCGGGCGGCATGAACCCGCAGATTTTCAACAGCTTCCTTGACGGCACCAAATCCGCCATCGAAATGGCTGCTGTTGCCAATGCCTGTGATCTGGTGCCACAGGATATCGGCCTTCGCTTCCCGGCCTGCGGGGTCGATGATCTGCCACGTCTGCTCTCACCACGCGAAACCGGCGGATTGCTGGATCGCAAGGGCACGGTTGAAGTGGTTTCAAGCCTTGAACGCGACACCCGCCCGGTGTTTCGCGATCTGCGCTGGGGCGTTTATGTCACGTTTGAAGCCCCCAGTGACTATGTCAAACGCTGCTTCTCGGAATATGGTCTTCTGACCGATCCGACCGGGCAATATTCCGCGATGTATAAACCCTATCACTTGATCGGGCTGGAACTGGGCATTTCGGTCGCCTCTGCCGCCCTGCGCCACGAGGCCACCGGCGCACCGCGCGCATGGTCGGGCGATGCGGTTGCCTTTGCCAAACGCGACCTTCGCGTCGGTGAAAAGCTCGACGGGGAAGGCGGTTACACGGTCTATGGCAAACTGATGCCCGCCCGCATGTCAAAGGCCCAAAATGCCCTGCCCATAGGCCTTGCGCACCACCTGACACTCAACCGCAATGTCGCAATTGATCATGTCGTGACATGGAACGATGTCGATTTCGACCCTACCGATCCCGCCATCCGCTTCCGCAAGGAAATGGAAGATACCTTTGGCTAACGAACTCTCTCTGTCGCGTCACCAAAACGAAAACCCCGGCCACATGGACCGGGGTTTTCAATGTGCAGGGCGATGCCCCAATCAGGCCGACAGCTTGCTGTCCAGGCCGCCCTTGGCGTTCAGCGCCATCAACTCGTCGCAACCGCCAATATGTTCGTCATTGATGAAAATCTGCGGCACGGTGTGTTTGCCATTCGCACGATCCATCATTTCCTTTTTGCGACGCGGTTCCATCATCACATCGATCAATTCGTACTTCGCACCCTTTTCTTCAAGAAGCTTGCGGGCACGCTTGCAATAGGGGCACCATTCGGTGGCATAAACTTCGACTTTTGCCATCTGGCCATGTTCCTTTTTCATCGGGTCGTTATCGGCGCTATGGCGCATATTTTCACGGCCTTGTACCAGAATACGACCGGCAATCCGTCCTGTATGGGCGTTCTATAACAGATATTTTGCGACGCGTCATCGGACCACCCGTGCAACTGTGATCACGTCGACGTGCATGGCTCCGGCGCGCTTTAAAATCCGCGCGCATGCATTGGCCGTCGCCCCGGTGGTCAGCACATCATCAATCAAAACCACGCGCGCCCCCGAAAGCCCGATCCGCTGTGCGATCCTGTCATCCACGCCGAACGCACCGCCGACTTCGCGCTTGCGCGACGACGGCCCCAAACCGCCCAGACTGCGCGTTTTTCGCAACCGCCGCAGCACCGTGCCATGCCATCCAATGCCGGTCTGGCGCGACAAACTGGCGGCCAACAACCCAGACTGATTATATCGCCGCATCAAAAGCCGGGTACGATGCAACGGTACCGGAAGAATGATATCCGCATCTACCCAGAAATCCCGCCCGGCCTGCACCAGCCAGCGACTTAAAAGCGGCGTCAGATCCGTGCGATCCCCGTGCTTGAACCGTAAAAGGTAATCACGACTGGCGTCGTCATAAATCAGTGCCGCACGGGCCCGATCAAACGCAGGCTTTTTACGTAAACATTCTCCGCACAGGATGCCATCGCCCTCATTGTCGTCAGCGGCAAGCTCGAACGGATAGCCGCAACACGCGCACAGTGGATCGGAAATAAACCGAAGCCCGATCCAGCAATCAGCACAGACCGCATGTACCGTATCGGTAACCGCACCGCATCCACCACAACGCGGCGGCAAAACGGTGCGCAAACCGATCTGCATCACATTGCCGACAATACGACCAATCTGTGCCGATAAAATCCCCACCCGATCATCCTGCTTATGCATCGTCACCGATTACAAAACATCCGATCCTATCACGCGTGATGATTGAAACGATGCGCTAATTGATACGCTTATCCGCACGCAGACGATCCACCGCCAGATCGATAAAAGCCCGGACCTTGGCAGGAGCATGGCGACCTTCGGGATGGACGATATGGATGGGGATCGGTTCGGGCTCATAATCACGCAGAACCACTTCAAGCGATCCATTCTCGATAAAAGGTGCTGCCTGATATGACATCATCCGAACCAATCCCCATCCGTCAATCGCCGCCTTGCGGGCCGCTTCAATCGAATTGGTTTGCAGTCGTGCATTGACCGAAAGACTGATCTTCTGATCCCCTCCGAACTGCCAATCCAATGGTGCGGATGATCCGGTTGATGCGACAACCCTGTGCATCCCGATATCTGCCGGCACCGCCGGCCTACTATGGCGGTCCAAATAGCCAGGGGCCCCGCAAATGATACGCCGCACGGTCCCGACCTTGATCGCACTCATCGATGTATCGGCCATATGTCCGATACGGATGGCAAGATCGATGCCTTCCTCGACAATATTGACGATGCGATCAAACAACAGCACCCGGCCGCGCATGTCGGGATACAGGTCAAGAAACTCGGTCATCACCGCAAAGACATACATCTGACCGAACAGAACCGGGGCCGTGATGGTCAATGTGCCGCTGGGTCGGGCATAGGCACCGCCTGCGGCGGCTTCGGCTTCTTCCAGATCACCAAGCAATCGTTTGCAGTCATCATAATAATTTGCCCCTGGCTCTGTCAGGGTGACGGACCGGGTTGTCCGTGTCAAAAGCCGGGCACCGGTGATTTCTTCCAGGAACGCGACTGCACGTGTGACGGCGGGCGGGCTTGATCCCAACTCCCGGGCCGCCGCGGCAAAGCTTTGCGCCTCGACAACGCGCACAAAAATCTTCATCGCCTGAAACCGGTCCATGGTGCTTGCCCTGCACTGCCAACTTATCATTCCATTTTACGGAATAATGAATTCCCCGGAAACAATATTCTGCGGAATTTCGGAAACAGTCATAGTCAGTGGCATCACCTCAATCTTTTGCTGGAAGAAGAATCTGGAACAATGAAGCTGTATTATTTCCCCCTCTCGGGCCATGCCCATCGCGCCCACGTGTTTCTCAGCCTTCTGGGCGTTGACCATCATGTCGTCACGGTCGATCTGCCAAATGGCGCCCACAAATCCCCTGAATTCCTGAAACTGAACCCGCTGGGTCAGGTTCCCGTACTTGAAGACGGCGACGTGGTGATTGCCGATTCCATCGCCATCATGACCTATGTCGCGAAGAAATACGGTGCGACCGACTGGTTGCCCGAAGATGCAGAAAGTGCCGCCAAGGTCCAGAAATGGCTTTCGATCGCGGCAGGCCAGATTGCCTATGGCGTCTGTGCTGCCCGTCTGGTCACGGTTTTTAATGCCCCGTTCAATGCTGACGAGGTCATTGCACGCGCGCATGCCATTCTGGCCCATATTGAGGCCGCGCTTTCCGGCAAAGACTGGCTCGAACTGGACCACCCGACCATCGCCGATGTCGCGCTTTACAGCTATATCGCCAATGCGCCCGAAGGCAATGTTGATCTTGCCCCCTATGGCAATGTGCGCGCCTGGCTGAAACGGGTCGAAGCCCTGCCCGGTTTCGTGCCGTTCGAACAGACTGTCGCTGGCCTGCGCAAGTCGGCCTGACAGGTCGGGCCGGTCTTTCGCCTTGTCCAGGCTCCCCCTGCACGGACACAGCGATCACCCCGCCCGACCGGCCCTTCCCCGACTTCCCTTGTGTCGCAAAGGAAATTGCCATGAACACGCCCGTTACGTCATCTGCCCCCGTAAAATTCACCCCGTCTGGCACCGACACCAACGGTCCGTGGCACGAAGGTGAAATTCACATGCAGAAGCTGGTCGGGGTCGATGAACGTATGGCCGAAGTTGGCAAACGTGTTCTGCGCGACCATCTGATCGACCAGCATCGCCAGTTTTACCCGCAACTGCCCTTTGCCGTATTTGGTGCAGTTGATAACAACGGCGATGTTTGGGCAACCCTTCGCGCCAATCACCCCGGCTTTCTGCATGCCCCCAATCCCTATCAGCTTGCCGTCGATATCCCACGCGATCCAGCCGATCCGGCTGATGCCGGGATGGATGACGGCAAGGCCATCGGCATGATCGGGATCGAGTTGCACACAAGACGCCGCAACCGCCTGAATGGCACCATCGCACGTTCTTCTGATGATGGTTTCGCGATCCGGGTCGGGCACAGCTATGGCAACTGCCCACAATATATCCAGTTACGTGATTTCGAGTTCACCCGCGATCCACTGGCCCCAACTTCGTCAGAAATCAAATTGCATGAGGATTTCGAAAGTACATTGAATGATCAGGCCCGCGCGATGATTGCTGCGGCTGACACCTTCTTTGTCGCAACCTATGTTGATCGCCCCGATGAGAACCGCGAGGTCGATGTTTCACACCGTGGCGGCAAACCCGGATTTGTCCGCATTGATGCCGATGGCAGCCTGACCATCCCCGATTTTGCCGGAAACCTGTTTTTCAATACGCTGGGAAATATCCTCGCCAATCCCAAGGCCGGCCTTGTTTTTACCGATTTTGCCACAGGCGATGTCCTGCAAATCACAGGTGATGCCGACGTCATCATCGAGGGGCCGGAAATTGCCGCCTTTCAGGGGGCGGAACGTTTGTGGCGGGTTTTCCCGCGTAAGGTCATCTTGCGCAAAGCCACCCTTCCGATCCGCTGGCGCGATCAAATCGATGGGGCCTCCCCCAACAGCCTTCTAACCGGCGACTGGGAAACGGCGGAACGTAAAATTGCGGCGATGAAAAATGCGATTATTTGGAAAAATTTCAAAATCGCGCGGATTGTGAAGGAAAACAGAATAATCAAATCCTTCCACCTTGAACCACTCGACGGGACTGGAACCCTGCCGCACAAAGCCGGACAGCATCTGCCGATCCGGGTAATGGTGCCCGGCCATGACAAACCGCTGATCCGCACCTATACGCTTTCAAGCAGCCCATCAGATAACCGTTATCGGATCAGTGTGAAGCGCGAAGGCGCGGTTTCAAGCCATTTGCACGATAACCTTGCCGAGGGCGATGTGATCGAGGCCCGCGCGCCTGCAGGCGATTTTTCAATCGATGCCCATGTCAAACGCCCGGCAGTTCTGATCGCGGGTGGCATCGGTATCACACCGATGATCTCGATGCTGCGCCATATCGTCTATGAGGGACTTCGCACTCGCGGTTTCCGGCCGACATGGCTGTTTTATGCCGCGCGAACCCTTGAAGACCGGGCGTTTGATGACGAGCTGGTCGAACTGGTCAAAGCAGCCCAAGGCAGCATTCGCCTTGTCCGCGTGCTTGCTGATCCGACCGACGCCGAACCGCGCAAGGATTACGAAGCATCCGGGCATATCGATATGGATTTGCTGCGCTCCCTGCTGCCGTTTGACGATTTCGATTTTTATCTGTGCGGTCCGCCACCTTTTATGCAGGCGATATATGACGGTTTGCGCGGCCTTAACATTACCGATACCCGCATCCATGCCGAGGCCTTCGGCCCCGCATCGCTGCAACGCAGCCACGACAGCCAGCCCGATCTGCCTGAACTGGCACCGGCAAGCAGCACGGATACAAAAGTTGATTTTTCAGGTTCGGACAAAAGTGCGATCTGGAAGCCAGATGATGGCAAAACCTTGCTGGAACTGGCCGAAGATGCCGGATTGGCACCAGAGGCAAGCTGCCGCGGCGGGAATTGCGGCACCTGCCGGACTAAAATCCTGCAAGGGAACGTCACCTATAAAACCCGGCCCTCGGCTAAAACCGCCCAGGACGAGGCATTGATCTGCTGTGCGGTACCTGCGGCTGCGGAAGATGGTAGCGATGAATCGCTTGTTCTGGCGCTTTGATCCGGTCTTGGATTGCAAGGGAGGGCGCGACGTTCTATCTAGGTCGTAACTTTTAAAACGACTTTTGACGGAGCTTCCCGCCCCATGGCCGATCCGATCACCGTTTTTGATCGCCACATCCTGAAACTGCGCCGCGACCGCGCGGCAAAACGTGCCAGCGAGTTCAATTTCCTGTTTGCCGAAACTGCCGAACGGCTTGCCGACCGGCTTGACGACACCACGCGCAAATTCCCGATAGCGGTTGATCTTGGCTGTCACAATGGCGAGCTTGGCCAGATCATCGGTGCACGTGGCGGGATCGAAACCCTGCATCAATGCGACATTTCATATGGTTATGCGCAGTCAGCCAAAATGCGCAACGACCGCACGACATTCGTTGCCGATGAAGAATTCCTGCCGTTTGGCGACGGGTCGCTTGATCTGATCCTTTCGAACCTGTCGCTGCATTGGGTCAATGACCTGCCCGGTATGCTGCTTCAGGCACGGCGCGCGCTTAAACCCGACGGCCTGTTTCTGGCATGCCTTCTGGGCGGTGATACGCTGCGCGACCTGCGCGAGGCATTGATGACCGCCGAGGCCGAAGAAGAAGGCGGCGTATCCCCTCGCGTATCCCCCTTTGTCGATGTTCGCGATGCAGGGTCGCTGTTACAGCGCAGCGGCTTTGCCCTGCCGGTGGTTGATAGCGACGATATCACCATCGATTATCCAGACGCCCTGAAACTGATGCGCGATCTTTCGGGGATGGGCGAAAGCAACCTTGTCGCCATCCGGTCCAAGAAATTCACCAAACGCAGCACATTGGCCCGTGCGGCGGCAATTTATCACGAACGTCACGGTCGCCCGGATGGCCGCGTTCATGCCAAATTTCAGGTGATCTACCTTACCGCCTGGGCGCCCGATGAAAGCCAGCCCAAGCCGCTTAGACGTGGTACCGGTCAGGTCAGCCTTGTCGATTTTCTGGGTGACGCCCCGGACAAGCCCGATCCGGCGAAAAGCAATTAGTCATACTTTTTGATTTAACCGATCAAAAGCAAACAGTTACCGGAATTTGACATGCTCCTTCCCTCTCCCCTGATCCGGGGCAAGCTGATCAAACGTTACAAACGTTTTCTGGCCGATATCGAGCTGGAAAACGGCGATATGATCACCGCCCATTGCGCCAATCCGGGCGGGATGATCGGGTTGAAGGAGGCCGGGATCGATGTCTGGCTGTCGCAATCGGACAATCCGAAACGCAAACTGAAATACAGTTGGGAACTGTGCCGGGTTGGCGGTGCGATGGTTGGCATCAATACTGCCCATCCCAACGCAATCGTCGAAGAAGCCATCTTGTCGGGCAAGGTGCCGGAGCTGGCCGGATATGAAACGCTGAAGCGTGAAGTCAAATATGGCAAGAATTCAAGGATCGATATCCTGCTTTCTGATCCGGAACGTGGGCTTTGCTATGTCGAAGTCAAGAATGTGCATCTTAAACGCGATGATGCTGTTCCGGGGCTGGCGGAGTTTCCCGATGCGGTTACCGCGCGCGGGGCAAAGCATCTTGACGAAATGGCCGACATGGTCGCAGAAGGTCACCGTGCCGTGATGTTCTATCTGATCCAGCGCGATGATTGCGACCGTTTTGCCCTGGCATCCGATATCGATCCGCACTATGCCGCGCGCTTTTCCGCGGCGACCAGCGCCGGGGTCGAGGCATTGGCCTATGACTGCATCATTGATGTCAAGACACCATCGGTAACCGTAAACAAGGCCGTTCCGATCCGGAACATCAGCGCAAAGTGACGGCATCCTTGCCAATTTCGCCCTGTCCGATTATGTCATTGAACTATGTTGCGACACAGCGACCATCGAATTTACTGCCGAACCAAGGAGATTTCGGGTGGCGAACGGAAAAGTAAAACTGCACGGACCCGAAGCATTCGAAGGGATGCGCGCCGCCGGACGGCTGGCTGCGGAAGTCCTTGATTACATTACGCCCTTCGTTGTTCCGGGCGAAACGACCGGCAGGCTGGATCAATTGTGCGATGAATATATTCGAGATCATAATGCGGTTTCGGCCTGCCTTGGATATCGCGGTTTTCCGAAATCGATTTGCACCTCGATCAACCATGTTGTCTGTCACGGGATTCCCGGCGACAAGAAACTGATGAATGGCGACATCATGAATATCGATGTCACGGTCATTCTCGATGGTTGGTATGGCGATACGTCGCGCATGTATATCGCGGGCACGCCCAAGGTAATGGCGCAGCGCCTTGTCGATGTGACGTACGAAGCATTGTGGCGCGGGATCAATGCGGTCAAGCCGGGGGCGACCCTTGGCGATATTGGCCATGCGATCCAGAGCTATGCCGAAAGCGAACGTTTTTCGGTTGTACGCGATTTCTGCGGTCACGGCCTTGGTCAGGTGTTCCATGATGCGCCCAATATCCTGCATTATGGCCGCCCGGGCGAAGGGCTGGTTCTGGAACCCGGCATGATTTTCACCATCGAACCGATGATCAACCAGGGCACTTATACCTGCAAAATCCTGCCTGATGGCTGGACAGCGGTGACGCGGGACCGCAAACTGTCGGCACAGTTCGAACATTCACTTGGCGTCACCGATGACGGGTTTGAAATCTTTACCCGTTCACCGGCCGGGCTTGAAAAACCACCATACGACATTAGTGCTGCCGCCGAATAAGGCCGCAAACAAAAAGGGGGAAGCGGATTTGAGCGAAACAGAAGATCGCAAGGCTGCTTCCCGTCCTGACGCATCAATAGATGTACAGATTGATGACGGCACGCGCGTCTTTTTCGATCAGACGCGCGCTGCGGTTCCGGTCGGACAAAGTACCAGTTTCCAGCCATCGCCGAGCGACGCAAAACCGCCCAAACCCCATTATCACGGCCACCGTCAACGCCTGCGCGAACGGTTCCTTAAAGGCGGGGCCAATGCTCTTGCCGATTATGAATTGCTTGAACTTCTGCTGTGCATGGCCATGCCGCGTGGCGATGTCAAACCGCTGGCAAAATCGCTGATTACGCAGTTTGGCAGCTTTGCCAATGTTCTTGCCGCACGGCCCGAAGATTTGCAAAAGGCCAAGGGGCTTGGCGATGCCGGAATTGCCGCGATCAAGGTGGCCGAGGCAAGCGCGCAATATCTGGCCCGTGAACGCGCGATGGAATTGCCCGTGATCGCCAGTTGGGAACAGCTGATTGATTACTGCCGGGTGCGTCTGGGCCATCGCAAGACCGAAGAACTACATCTGCTGTTTCTGGACCGCAAGAACCGGTTGATTGCCGATGAATGCCATCAGACCGGCACGGTCGATCACACCCCGGTTTACCCGCGCGAAGTGATCAAGCGCGCCCTTGAATTGCACGCCAGCGCGATCATTCTGGTCCATAACCATCCCAGCGGCGATGCCACCCCATCGCGCGGCGATATAGACATGACGCGCAAGATTGTCGAGGCCGCAAAGGCGATGGAAATCACCATCCACGACCACATCATTATCAGTCAGGCCGGGTATAATTCGTTTAAAACCCTTGGCCTGATCTAATCATCTGCTCCCGGATTATCACCATGCCCCATATCGGACTGGTATCACTTGTCGTGGCAGATTACGACGATGCCATTGATTTCTATGTCAACAAGGTCGGGTTCGAACTGATCGAGGATACCGACATGGGCAACGGCAAACGCTGGGTAATTGTCGGCCCGAGGGGTGCGCGTGAAAGCCGTCTTTTGCTGGCACAGGCATCGGGGGAAACACAAACCGCTGCCATCGGCAATCAGACCGGCGGGCGGGTCGGATTTTTCCTGAATACTGATGATTTTGCCCGCGACCATGCCCTGATGAAAAAGGCGGGGGTTCAGTTTCTTGAAGAACCGCGATACGAGCCATATGGCACCGTTGCCGTCTTTGCCGACCTTTATGGCAACAAGTGGGATTTGCTGGAACTCAACGCCCCCTGACGACCACGATCAAAGGGCAGCGTAGTCATAAAAGCACCGCATACCGGCTGAAACAATCAGAAATCCGCTACAAATGCCGATGACCAGCAAAGCCACAAGCGTCATGCCCATACAAAAACGCTTAAACCAGACCATTATCCTCCGCGGGGTTTCATTTCGGCTGAAAACAAAGGGCGGGTCGGTCCACTGGAAATGACCAACCCGCCAGAAACCGGCCGCCTGGATTGGGGCGGGCAGGAGACCGGTATATGATGATCAGGATCAGAAGTTGTAAACCAGCCCCAGACCGATGCTGTAGACATAATCCTCGTCAATCAGGGGACTATCGGTATAGCTGTCAGGCAGGAACTGGATACCGCTGGTGCCCAGCAAAATAAGGCTTTCGGTAATCGGGTAGGTTACTGAAAGATCAAGATGCGGGATGAATGCCGCGTCCGCGTCATAGGCACTGCGGTCGCTACGGACTTCATTGCCACTAACCCCGACATGGTAGTTTGCCAGTTTCTCGCTTTGCCAGAGCACCCCGCCACTCCAGTCGAACGTCACATCCTGCCAGTCCATCGGAATGGTATATGTCAGGTCAACTTCATGACCGTCATGGGCATCATTGACGTCCGTCAGATAGGAAGCCGTCAGTTCCCCGCGCCACAGACGGCTGCTGAATTCGCCACCAACTTCATAAGCCATATCACGTTCATGCATACCGCGTAGATAGGCACTATCGTCATCATCAAATGGCTTCATGCGCAAGTCGCCAATCACGGAAAAACTGGCATAGTCGTTTTCCCAGGCCGTTACCGAAATACCGTCGGTCCCGATATGCAACCTGTCCGCATCATAAGCCAGAAGCGGCAGCCCCCCTATATCAATGGTGTCGGCACCACGATAGGGATTGCTCTCAATCTGGCCAAACGCCCCGAACTGCCAAACGCCACCAAGCCAAGGATCAGCGACTTCGTCCTGTTTGTAATTGGCCTCTTTGCGCGGGATATCCGTTGCGCTTTGCTGCGCATTGGCCGACGTACTGATGACGAGCATAAGCGCACTTGCACACAATCCGGCCCCCAACAGGATCAAACCGTTCCCGACCAGATTTGAAACTTTATAAAAATTCATTTTGTCAGATCACCCTTGTATCAGTTTTGGTGACCCGACAATGCAATGTCGTTCTGTGTCTGGCGTCCGGCTCTGTATCTTCGAACCTGATCTATGCGATCAAAAGGTACGAATGCGCATTCGGACGCGTTAAGTATTTGTATTTAATGAATTCTCATCTCGGTACGCACTGGGCGTTTTGCCGATGATTTTCTTGAAGGCCAGATTGAAAGTCGATTTGGAATTAAACCCGACACTGATGGCGATATCGAGGATCGTGCGATCCGCCTCCTCGATCAGAAGGCGGGATGCCTCGTATGTACGGACCTCGTTGACGAAATCAAAGAAGCTTTTGCCTAGATGCTGGTTC
>TARA_R100000049_G_C1957578_1_pt1 | contig 29834 bp, 27 predicted proteins | sample TARA_R100000049 | Tara Oceans TARA_R100000049 (sample SAMEA2619992) | marine metagenome | biome: marine biome (ENVO:00000447); feature: mesopelagic zone (ENVO:00000213) & marine oxygen minimum zone (ENVO:01000065); material: "saline water (ENVO:00002010), including plankton... | reverse complement strand
CCGAAGCCTGGATTACCTTCGAAACCAGGGATGCTCTGGGTAAAGGGCACATCCGGCTTCGCGATGGCGGTGCCTGGACCCTGCTGACCACCATGCAGGAATTAAAGGAGTTTCCCGAGAAGAAAAACTTTCTTCGACCCAAAGGCGCTCAGCATGGAGCGACCAAGTCACGGAAAACCTGGCTTGAGGCAAAGCAGGACGAAGAACAGGAACTGGGATACAGCCGCCAGCCCTACTGCGTGATCATCGGCGGTGGACAAGGGGGCATTGGCCTGGCCGCCCGTCTGCGGCAACTGGACGTGCCAACGATTGTGATCGAGCGAAACCCGAATCCAGGCGATTCCTGGCGCAACCGCTACAAGTCTCTTTGCCTGCATGACCCGGTCTGGTACGACCACATGCCTTACCTGCCGTTCCCGGACCACTGGCCCGTTTTCGCGCCGAAAGACAAAATCGGCGACTGGCTCGAAATGTACACCAAGATCATGGAGCTCAACTACTGGAGCTCAACAGAGTGCACGGGGGCGCGCTACGATGAGGCCGGTCAGGAATGGGTCGTGGAGGTGGTTCGGGACGGCGAGAAAGTCACCCTTCGCCCCAAGCAGCTCGTGCTGGCTACCGGCATGTCGGGCATCCCCAACATACCCGATATTCCCGGAATGGACAGTTTTGAAGGCGAGCAACACCACTCCAGCAAACACCCCGGTGGCGCTGCCTATAAAGGCAAGAAGTGCGTAGTCCTGGGCGGAAATAACTCCGCACACGATATCTGCGCTGCGTTATGGGAGAACGACGCCGACGTCACCATGGTTCAGCGTTCATCAACCCACATCATCAAGTCCGACACTCTGATGGAGCTGGTGCTAGGCCCACTCTACTCCGAAGAGGCGGTACAGAACGGCATGACCACAGAAAAGGCCGATCTCACATTTGCGTCGGTGCCCTTCAAAATCATGCCCGATATGCACATCCCGGTTTACGAGCAGGTCGCCGAACAGGATGCGGACTTCTACAGTCGGCTGAAGCGAGCAGGGTTCCTGCTGGACTTTGGCGATGATGGCTCAGGGCTGTTCATGAAATACCTGCGCCGTGGCTCAGGCTATTACATCGATGTCGGTGCATCCGAACTTGTCGCCCAGGGCGAAATCAAGCTTAAAAGCGGGGTCGGTATTGAACGCATCAACCCCCGATCTGTCACCCTGACGGATGGCACCGAACTGCCGGCCGATCTGATTGTTTACGCCACCGGCTTCGGCTCCATGAATGGCTGGGCGGCACGAATAATATCCCAGGAGGTCGCCGATAAAGTTGGAAAGTGCTGGGGTATGGGATCAGATACCACCAAAGACCCTGGCCCCTGGGAAGGTGAGCTGCGCAATATGTGGAAGCCAACGCAACAGGAAGCCCTCTGGTTCCACGGGGGCAACCTGCACCAGTCACGCCACTACTCGCTGTATCTCGCACTTCAACTGAAAGCCCGAAAAGAGAGCATCGACACGCCAGTGTACGGTATGGAAAACGTTCATCACCTTTCCTGACTCCAGGATGGCTGGCCTCGGCCAGCCATCAACAGTGATCAGCAACCAATTCAGGTCAGTTCACAACTGCTCTGGCCGCGGTGGACTGCCCACCCTCACTTCGCTGAGTTTCTCCTGGGCCAGGCCGCGGAACAGGGCAAACATCATGGCGAATACGAGGATGAACATCGGCAGGCCAACCACGGTGATCACTTCCTGCAACGCGGTCAGCCCGGCGTCACCGGCAAGTACGATCAGCATCGCTGCCAGCATGCCTTCAGACACACCCCAGAAAACGCGTTGATGCCAGGGGCCCGGGTCCGGCGAGCCCGTGCATAACATATCGACCACCAGGGAAGCGGAGTCCGATGAGGTCGCGAAGAAGATGGCGACAATCACAACCGCCAGGCCCTGGATCAACGTAGCCCCCGGAAAGTTTTCGAAGAACGCGAACATGGCCAGGGGAACACTCTCCCCTACGGCTTGTGACAACACCCCCGCCTGTTCGCCCAGCGCCTCCCTGGCCTCCGGCCCAATGCCATCGATCTGCATTGCTGACCAGCCGAAAATGGCGAACCAGATCAGGGTGAAGATTGATGGCGCGAACAGGACCCCGAGCACGAATTCACGGATGGTCCGCCCCCGTGAAATCCGCGCCACGAAGATGCCGATAAAGGGCGACCAGGTCACCGTCCAGGCCCAGTAGAATACCGTCCAGCTGCCCTGCCATCCCCAGCCGCCATCGTCGCCGGTATAGCTTGCAAGTGTGTCGTTCCAGAAGGCCATGGGCAGCAGGTTCGATATGTAGAGGCCAAACGTCTCAACCACGGCTCGCAGAAGGAAAACCGTCGAACCGGTGAAGAGCACGAATACCATCAGGCCAACGGCCATACCGATATTGATGTTGGACAACCGCTTCACACCCGAGTCCAGCCCGGCGACGATCGACCCCACAGCGACGGCCGTCAGGATGGCAATGATCAGCACCTTGGTGATTACCGCATCCGGAATGCCAAACAACTCAGTCAGCCCGGCGTTGATCTGCTGCGTGCCCAGCCCGATTGACACCGCCACACCGAACAGCGTGCCGAGGATCGCAAACACATCGAGAGTCTTGCCGAGAGGCCCGTATATGCGGTCGCCGATCAACGGATAGAACACCGAACTGAAGCGCATCGGCAGGTCGTAACGATAGATAAAATACGCAAAGGCAAGCCCCGGCATGGTGAAGATCGCCCAGGTGTGCAGCCCCAGGTGGTAGATAGCGAAGCTCATGGCATCGTCGGCGGCTTCGACCGAATAGGGCTCGACATTCGGCCTCGGCGGGGAAGAAAAGTGCGAGATGGGCTCGGCCACGCCCCAGAACATCAGCACGGTACCGATGCCGCCGGCAAACAGCATGGTGAACCAGGAAATATTACTGTAGGCCGGTTTCGCGTCGTTGCCGCCCAGCCGGATGGCGCCGAATCGGCTGAGCGCAACCCACAAGAGGAACGCTACCCAACTCGTCACCCCGAAAATGAAAAACCAACCCAGGTTGGTAACAATCCATTCACGCCCCGCTCCGAAGGCCTCTCCGATTGGGCCGGGCGCAATCAGGAGCACGACCAGAAACAGGATCATGATCCCAGCGGACGTGAAAAAGATGGTCGGGTTGGTCCTGAGACCCAACTTTTTTGCGAGAGCTTCCATGACGATTCCTCCCCGAGTCTTTCCGACAACATAGGAGCTAATCGAACGGCACGCCAAATTGTGGGCGAGATTTCATGCTTCTGAAGGCAAATGGCTATCGCCAGAGAACGCTGAAATCCCGGTTGATTACTACTGGGACTTGCTCGAATAGACGCTCAAGGCCGTCACTGTGACCAGGATGAGCCCCATGCCGAGGAACTGGACGCCGCCCAAGCTCTCATTGAGCAATAAAATGCCGAAGAGCGTAGCGGTAACAGGTTCGACCATCGCTACAACGGCAGCGACGGTTGGTACGGTGTGCTTGAGACCCACGATATAGCTTATAAAAGACACGCCACCACCGAGCACCCCCAGCGCAATGAACATCGGCCATTCCGGTGCACCCAGCACAGCAATGACCTGCACAAGGCTGGCTGGCCAGATCAGAACAATACCGAGCACGGCAAACGCGATCACCAGAGCAGCCTGAGGGCTGCCGTTCCTGGCAGCAAACTTGAAGCCGAAAATAAACAATGCATAGGACAACCCCGAAAGCAGGCCGGCAACCACGCCAACCCACGTAATACTGCTACCGCCAACGTCATAGATACCCGTGAGTAGAGCGATGCCGACAATAACGATGACAATGGCCACGCATTTGAACGGCGTCGGCTGCTCCAGCCCGATGGCAAAGGAAACCAGAAACACGAACACCGGGGCGCAATACATGAGGGTCACCGCGACGGCAACGCTGCCCTCGGAGATACTGAGGAAATAGAAGGAGAAGTTGCCCGCCACGCCAAGGCCGGCCACCGCCGCCCAGAACCAGAGCCGCGGCTTGGCCAATCCGCTGTTCCCAGGACATAGAATCAGCCAGACAAGTACAAACAGCAGGCCGACAATCCCCCGGTAGAACGAGACTACGAACGAGCCCCACCCTTCTGCGAGCAGGATGGCGCCGATACCACCCGAAAGCCCCCAGAAAAGGGCTGCAAGCGCTACAAGCATTGCACTTCTTGGCGCGCGGTCACCGGATTGTTCTGGCGTGTGATCAGTCAGAATACTCTCCCGCCCGGCCAAACGATTGCTGGTAGACACGGTTCATTCAGGGTGACTGCGGAAACTGGGCACCGTCAATACGTTGGAGCCGCAAGCCGACCTGATGTTCGCCGCAGCAATCCCGGGCGCTGCCCACTACGCAAACAGGGCAAAAATTACGGCAATCCCCAAAGAAACCAGCAACGACATTGGAATAGTCAAAGCGATCTCCTGCGACGGCCCTTGATAGCGCACCGACAGTACGTAGCTCATTACCGCCACCGGCATCGCACACTGAATCAGGAAAACCTGCGCTTCCATGGCGCTCAACGGCCAAATCAGCAACAGCACCCACGCAAGGGCTAGACCACCCAATGGCCGATACAGACTGAACACGAGAGGCCTTAGCATATCCCGCGCGCCTGACAGCCGCAGGTTGGCAATAGAGCTGCCCAATTGCATTAGCATTATCGGTACGGTAATCGAGCCCAGCATATCCAGCGTTATCATCACCGGTCCAGGCGGGCGAATGTTTGTCGCCAACAGAAAAGCACCTGCGATCAATGCCAAGACGGGCCCGTTCTTCAGCATTGCCCTGATGGAAAACCGCCCGGACAGGCAGCCGATTCCCAACGTAAAATGACTGACCTGAATCACCGAGGAAATCACCACCGCCAGCCCAAGCGACTGCGGACCAAACAGCGCAAAGCACACCGGAATCCCCATATTGCCCGTATTCGGGTGCACCAACGCCGGAAGATAGGACCTCACCGGCAGGCCAGCTAGCGTAAGCAACAGTGCAGTGACCATCGCCATGACGAACAGCCAGGCCACGGTAATGCCTACAAGGGCACCCATTCCTAAAATGTCCATATCCATGCTCAATACGGAGTGGAGCAGCAACGCGGGGATTCCAACGGTGGTAACCAGACCAGCCAATGCCTTGCCGTCAAAAAAATCGGTTTTTCGGCCAAGAATGGCCCCGAGGAGTATCAAAGACAGCAGAGGGACAAGGGCTTCTGTGAGATGCTGAATCATAGTGAATAAAGAGAGGTCATGGTTTCAGGCTAAAGGGAACGGGGTTTGGCACTTTCAATACTCGGGTATAACTTCAACGCGAGATCATAAATAATGATGCCATATAGACTACCATTAAGCCCCAATATCCCGGGGTAAAGGTAGCTCCGCGAAAACCGATACCTGGCCGTATTGCTGATAAGCCAATCTGCCACCGCCTTTGCCGTGGCAGGTTATAGAAAAGTACCTGAGGGCAGGTTAACCTGTAATCTATTGAATCTATGTTTTACTACTTTGGCTTTGGCTCCAACATGAGCATGCTCTCGCTGAGAGCGAAGGGTGTCGAGCCTCGGGCATCTACGAAAGCGGTGCTGCGCGGATGGCGGTTACGCTTCAACGTGCAGCACTTCTTCCGCCATGAGGGTGGTGTTGGCAACATCGAAAACACCGGCCACCCGGACGACCGGGTTCTCGGCGTGCTCCATGAATGCCCGGACGAGGCGCTTTCTCTGTTGGATCAGGCCGAAGCTTACGGGCATGGCTATAACCGCATAGAGATCGAGGTAGAGCCGGATAACCCTAGCGCGGCAATGGCCCCGAAAGTCTCTGCTCTCACCTATGTGGGCATGCCCCAGTTTATCGACAACGACTGCCGACCAAGCCGTCGTTACCTGAACATCGTTCTGGAGGGAGGCCGCCAGGCCGGACTGGATGGCAAATACCTGGAGTCACTGGCCAATCAGCCCATTCATCAACTTGATGAGTACCCAACGTTCGCGGCACCACCCGGAGACTACCCAACATTTGACCGGGCGTTGCTGGCAAAACAGCCGCTGTACACGGCCCTCTACGGGGCCGTGTTTGATATGTCCGAGGCGAGGCCTCTGCACCACTTCCTCAAAGGCTTTTTTGGAGGCAGGGACATGACGCTTTTTCACCTCAGACGGCTGGACAGCAGCAACGTTGATGAAACCATGGACGATATCCGGAACGGACGCCTCAACAAGGCCCAGAAGCGATACCTCAACGCCTATCTGAACGAATACGCCAGAGAGTATCGCTACGTCGGCCGCTATAACTATGATAAAGACTGAGGAGTTCTCATGCCGTCTTTCCCGCCAGCCCTGGCACACAATGCCATCGAAGAGATCCTGCCGGATCTGTTTTTTGTCAGTGGTGCCATGGAAACCGTCCTTATGGACCTGGATTGGCAATTCAGCCGCAACATGACCATCGTCCGTGACGGTGAACGGCTGATCCTCATCAATACGGTCCGCCTTGATGATGACGGCCTGGCGGAACTGGACCGACTGGGAAAAGTAACCGACGTGATTCGGCTTGGCGCTCTGCATGGGCGTGACGATGCGTTCTATGTTGACCGTTACCAGGCGCAGTACTGGGTGATGCCAGGTCTGGAACCGGAGGACCAAAGCGGGTCTGAAAGAGAGGCAAACGTCCTCGGCCAGACGCTGCCCCTGAGTGACGCATCGCTATTTCAGTTCCAAACTACCAAACTTCCTGAAGGCGTACTCCACCTCCAGCGGGATGGCGGCATCCTGATAGCCTGTGACGCCCTGCAGAACTGGCTGAAACCCGACGAGCACTTCTGCGACGCCTCGCGACAGCGAATGGAGCAGATGGGCTTCTTCACACCCGCCAACATTGGCCCAGTCTGGCTGCAGGCGGCGGAACCTGCTGCCGAGGATTTTAACCGCCTCAAAACACTGAACTTCAAACACGTTCTCTGTGGCCATGGCCAACCCCTACTGGACAACGCCAAAGAGGACTTCAGCGCCACCTTCGATCGAGTGTTCCATTGCCAGGCGTGATCCCCAGGAGCGGCACCTGATGCAGAGCGAATTACAGCTGCCCGGATACACAATCTCCTTCTGCCTCTGGAGAAAAGCAGGCCGGGCGGTCTATCGCGCACGGCGACTCTCGGACGGTGCAGACGTCTGCATTGAAACCCTTGATACCGAATATCCCGACCGCAGGCAGGTGGCCACGCTCAATCACGAAGCCAGCATTGCTTCACGGCTCGACGGCGTGAAAGGCGTACGCAGGGTTCATGACATACTGCCACACGGTAGTGGGAACCTGGCGCTCATCACCGATCCCTGTGAGCGTTCGCTTGCCTCGGTAATGGCCGAGAGCCGTAACAGACGCTCGCCCCTGCCCCAGGCGCTGAAAATAGCCCAGGCCCTGGTACAGATTCTGAGCGACATCCACGCACAGGACATCGTGCACAAGTCGCTGACACCCCATAACGTCCTGTTTGACTCAAGAAGTGGCGCACTGGTGCTGTCGGGGTTCAATATAGCATCGGAGCTGGGGCAGGAGCGGCAGGCCAAACAGCTGCCCAATCAGCCCGAGGCGGCATTGGCCTACATGTCGCCGGAACAGACCGGGCGCATGAATCGGAGCCTCGACTACCGCTCGGACTACTATTCCCTCGGCTTGCTGCTGTTTGAACTTCTGACCGGCCAACCTCCGTTTACAGCCAACAATACCCTGGAGTGGGTACACAGCCACATAAGTCGTCTGCCTCCGGCGCCTCACACCGTGTTTGAGGACATACCCGAGGCCCTTTCAGACATTGTGCTGAAGCTTCTGGCCAAATCCCCGGAAGAACGTTATCAAAGCAGCCTGGGCCTGCTGCACGACCTATCCCGTTGCGCCACGTCGATAGAACAGGATCTGCCACTGCTGCCCTTCACACTGGGTGAAAAGGATCATCTGCAGAAGTTTCTGATTCCCCAGGCACTTTACGGCCGTGAGCGCGAGCTGCAGGAGCTGCTGGGCCTGTTCGAGCAGGCGGTGGAGGGACGATCCCGCTTCTGCCTGGTTCACGGCTACTCCGGCGTTGGCAAGTCGGCACTGGTCAACGAAATTGATCGCTACCAGATCCGCGAACGCGGCTTCCTGGTCCAGGGCAAGTTCGACCAGTTCCAGCAAAGCGAAGCCTACTCAGCACTGGCAGCCACCTTTCGTGCCCTCGTGCAGCAAATCATGCTAGAGCCCGACAACCAGCTTGACTGCTGGCGCACCGAACTGCTTGGTGCGCTGGGGCCCAACGGCGCCCTGGTGATCGACCTGGTACCGGAGCTGGCGCTGATTATCGGCGAACAACCCCCTGTGACCGAGCTGCCACCCTCAGAGAGCCGTAACCGGTTGCAGCTGGTACTGACCGCATTCCTGCGAGTGTTTGCCGGCGAAGGCCATCCGGTCGTGCTGTTCCTGGACGATCTGCAGTGGAGCGACACCCCAACCCTCGACCTGATACGCCGTATAGTCACCTCCAGGGACCAGAGCCACCTGCTGTTGATTGGCGCCTATCGCAGCAATGAAGTCGGCCCTGGGCACCCGCTCAGATTGCTCCTGGATGACCTCAACAACCATCGGCGAATTCATCAGATCCCTGTGGGGCCGCTTGATGAATCGTCGGTGGACCAAATGGTGGCCGATGCCCTGCGTTGCGAGCCGGAAACGAGCCGCACACTGAGCGAGATGCTGTTTCACCGCGCCCAGGGCAACCCCTTCTTTACCAACGAGTTGCTGCGACAGTTCCATGCCCAGGGGGCAATCTGGTCAGATTCGGGCAGTGGCCAATGGCACTGGCAGCTCGACAGGGCCAGTTGGGATGAAACCAGCCATGACGTGGTTGAGTTCATGCTGGATAACCTGCGACAGCTCCCGGACGAAACACAGAACGTACTTCAACTGGCCGCCAGCATCGGGAATACCTTTACCCTGCAAACGCTCGCCACCATCTACGAGCATACCGTTGCGGAAACCGCCCGGGCCCTTCTGCCGGCGTTGAAACAGTACACCGTGCTGCCGCTACACAGTGATTATCGCCTGGCGAGACACCAGGACGAAGAGCGGGTGCTCAACCCCAGCTATCGTTTTCAGCATGACCGTGTGCAGCAGGCTGCCTACAACCTCATTGCGACCGACGAGCTCCCCAGGGTACACCTAACGGTCGGGCGCCTGATGTTACAACACGGCGGCGGGCAGGTCGCCGATGACCAATTGATTGATATCGTGAATCATCTCAATCAGGGGCGCGCGCTGATCCAGTCCGGGTCAGAACGCCTTCAACTGGCCGAGTTCAACCTTCGTGCCGGCAGTCGCGCCCGACAAACCTCGGCCTATCAACAGGCACTCGACTACTTGCAGGTCGCCGAGGAATTGCTGCCAGACGACGCCTGGTCACAGATGCCCTCACTGATGGCCACATTGGCGTCAGAGATACAGCTTTGCCTCTACCTCACCGGACGTACCGAAGAGGCCGACCATTGGTTGGAGCAGATGCTGGACCATGCGGACTCCCGGCTGCATCGCGCCGACATTCTCGCCATACGTACCCGGCAGAATGCCACGCTGGGTAGAATGGAGGCGTCTATTCACGCTGCCATTGAGGGGCTGGCACTATTGGGTGTCAATTTCACCGAACACCCCAGCCAGCACGATATCGATGTCGAACGCCAACGGGTACTGACGAACCTGGCTGGCCGCGAAATCACCGACCTGGTTGATGCTCCTGTCATCGAAGACCCAGCCACATTGACCGCCATGCGTCTGCTGATGGAAATCTTTGCGGCCGCGTTTCTCTCCGGCAGCAAGCTGTTCAGCTACCTGGTGCTAAAAGCGGTTAACCTGGCTTTGCATCGGGGCAACTGCCCGGAATCGGCGTTTGCCTATGCCGCCTACGGCATGCTTTTGTGTGGTGAGCTGGACGAGCCCGCCCTGGGCTATCAGTACGCCAAGGTTGGCCTGGCCATCAATGAACGGCTTGATGACCTCAGCCTGAGGGCGCGCGTTATCTATGTATACGCCATGTTCGTTCATCACTGGAGCAACCACTGGGCAACGCTCACGCCCTGGTTCCGCAAGGGCATCGAAGCCGGCTATCAATCCGGCGACCTGCTCTATCTGGCCTACAGTGCCCAGGACTGCGTGATCTGGGACCCGGGCATGGATCTGGAAACCGCAAGCCAGTTGCATCAGGAAAACCTCGACATCGTTCGCGAGTGCGCCTACCAGGATTCGCTGGACTCCGGTTCCCTCTTCCTACAGATGCAGCGCAATTTTCTTGGCACCACCCACTCACCGGCCAGTCTGAGCACCGATGATTTTGATGACCAGGCGTGTCTCGAGGCAATGAGTACGCGCCAGTTCATGACCGGCATTGCCAATCATCATATCTACAGTGCCGAGATCAACCTGCTCTACGGGAACTACGAACAGGCACTGCACTTTGTCAGAAAGCAGGACAAGCTAATCAAGTCCGCGATGTCCCTGCCCCAGCTCGTGCGTTTCTACATTGTTGCCAACCTCACCCTCACGACCCTATTCCCCACCATGAACAGGGCTGACCAACAGGCCACACGAGAACGCCTGGAACGGGACCTGGCGCGCATGACCCGTTGGGCGGACAATTGCGAAGCGAATTTCCGCCACCTTCAATGGCTGATGACCGCAGAACTCGCCCGCCTGGATGGCAGGCACGACGCCGCACTGGAGCTCTATGACACGGCCATCGACACGGCACGGGCAAACGGCTTCCTGCGCGATGAGGCCACTGCCTTTGAGCGCGCCGCACGGCACCTGCTGGCAGTGGGTAAACGGCGTTCAGCCGAGGGTTATCTCCGTGGTGCCCACGGGGTATACAACCGCTGGGGCGCACAACGCAAGGTAGAACAGCTGGAAGACGAGTTCCCGGTGCTTCGTCAGTGGGTTCAGGCCCACCTCAGCCCACCAGGAAGCCATTTGGCCAGTCTCGACCTGGCATCGGTTATGAAAGCCTCCCGTGAGATCTCCGGCGAGATGGTGCTGGACCAGCTGTTGCAGAAAACCCTGGCGATTCTGCTGGAAAATGCCGGTGGGCAATGGGGCTGCCTGATTGTCCGGGCCGGTGGTGCGTTCAGTGTCGAGGCCATAATCCGGCCAGAGCAGCCGTCACCACAGGTTGAGATCCCTACCCACTCAACACTCAGCGATCGTCAGGGCAAGGCCCTCGCCCTGCCAATGAGCGTGATCAGCCAGGTGTTTCAAAGGGGCGAAGCCGTGGTCCTGCACGATGCCATGGCCGACGGCCCGTTTGTGAACGACCCCTACACTGTTCACCTGCATCCACGATCAGTACTGTGTGTCCCTATCATCGTGCGGGAACGTTTTGAGGCGGCGGTCTACATGGAGAACAACCTGACCGACGCCGTCTTCACCGACGACCGGGTGGAATTGATTCAACTGCTCTCCGCCCAGGCGGCTGTCGCCATCGAAAACGCCCGGCTCTACACCCAGGTACAGGACCATTCCCGGCTCCAGGAAGAGAAAGTGGTTGAACGCACGGCAGAGCTGGAAGAACTCAATGAAGAACTGCAACGCCTGGCCGACCGCGATGGCCTGACCGGCGTCGCTAACAGGCGTTCCGGTGACGCCTACCTCAAAGACACCTGGCTGCGCCTGAGAAGGCAGCCCCAGCCCTTATCTGTGGTTATGCTCGATGTGGATCACTTCAAGCACTTCAACGACAATTACGGCCACCAGATGGGTGACGAATGCCTGATCCGGGTTGCCGAGACACTGCAGGCGCAACTGCAGCGCTCAACCGACATGGTGGCGCGCTACGGGGGAGAAGAGTTCATTCTGATACTCCCCAATACTGACGAAAATGGTGCGATACAGGTCGCTGAAAATGCCCGCGTTGCCATCGAAGCATTGGACATCAGGCACGACCATTCAACGGCGCGAGATTGCATCACCGTCAGCGTGGGCTGCGCCACCATCGTTCCCGATGACAAGAGCAGTCTCGAAGAATTGGTCTTTGCCGCCGATGCCGCACTCTACAAAGCCAAAGAGAGCGGCCGAAACCGAATTCAAGCGGCTGAGAGCGCTTGAGATAACGAGACTTTTTTACCAAACTCAGTGATCTTGAGATTATGATCAACGCATTTGCCGTATCCAACTACCGCAGCCTCAAGAGTATCGTCGCGCCCCTGACCGGCCTCAATGTGGTAACCGGGCCCAACGGCTGCGGCAAATCCAACCTTTACAAGTCTCTGCGGTTACTGGCTGAAACCGCAAAGGGCAACTTAATCTCGTCGATCGCGCAGGAAGGCGGGCTGGATTACACGTTCTGGGCAGGGCCGGAGACCTTTACCAAAGGCATGAAAGACGGTGTCGATCCCGTACAGGGCTCTGCCAAAAAACAGAACAGCCGGCTCAGACTCGGCTTCGTGGGTGAAGACTTCGGCTACGCCATCTCACTGGGTATGCCCGCCCCTCAGGGATTTGCGGGCTACCAGGACCCGTCCATGTTTCAGTTTGACCCGGAAATCAAGCGCGAGTGCATTTGGGCGGGAGACGTCTGCCGTCCCAGCAGTTGCCTGATTGACCGGGTCGGGCCTGTGGTGAAAGTGCGCAACGGTCGTAAATGGGAAGTCTACAACGCCCACCTCAACACCTACGAAAGCATCCTCAACGAAATCAGCGATCCGGTGGCTGTGCCCGAGGTTCATGCTGTCCGGCAAACCATCCGCAACTGGCGCTTCTACGACCAGTTCCGAACCGATCCCCAGTCCATCATCCGCACTCCCCAAATCGGTACGCGAACGCCGGTGCTTGATCACGACGGCCATAGCCTGGTCGCGGCTCTGCGGACCATCCACGAGATTGGCGACCGGGCGGCGTTGTACGATGCCATTGAGGATGCCTTTCCCGGGGCAACCATCAACTTTGAGGCAGACTCCGGCAACCGTTTCATACTGCAGTTTTTGCAGGAGGGGTTGCTGCGCCCCTTAAACCAGGCGGAGCTGTCGGACGGCACGCTTCGTTACCTGTTGCTGGTAGCCGCACTACTCACGCCAAGACCACCGTCACTATTGGTGCTTAATGAACCGGAAACCAGCCTGCACCCGGACTTGCTGCCTGCCTTGGGGCGCCTGATCAATCGAGCATCACGTGAAACCCAGGTGTGGGTCGTTTCCCACGCACCACGTTTGGTGGCAACTCTGGAACAGGATGGCGACTGTAACTCCATCGCCCTGAACAAGGACCTTGGCGAAACCATCGTCCTGGGGCAGGGTTTGTTGGATGCGCCACCCTGGCAATGGGCGGATTAACAATGGAGTTCACCTTCCTGGGCACATCCGCCGGCACCCCGACACGGTCACGAAATGTGAGCGGCTTGGCCTTGTGTCACTCCGGTCCCAAACCCTGGTATTTGATCGACTGCGGTGAAGGCACGCAGCACCAGTTGCTTCGCACCCGCTACTCGGTTGTGCAATTGCGCGCCATCTTTATCACCCATATCCACGGCGATCACACGTTCGGCCTTCCAGGGCTGCTCACCAGCGCCTCCATGCTTGGCCGCACGGAACCGCTGGACATCGTTGCCCCCACCCAGGTACAACGCTTCATCAGCGCAGTGCTCGCAAACAGCGACTCCAGTCTCAGCTACTCGCTAAACTTTATCGATTCCGAAGCATCGGATTTCCAGTGGCAGGATGAGCACGTCAGGGTTACCAATGTGGCACTGTCCCATCGTGTCGACTGCCGCGCCTATGTGTTCACCGAGCAAAGCCTGGAGCGACAACTACTGCGGGACAAATTAAGCGCGGAAGGCATCGAGCCCGGACCCGGCTGGGGCGAATTGCAGAAAGGCAACGATATAACGCTGGAGGATGGCCGCCTGCTCAGAAGTGACGATTACACACACATTCCCCGCACGGCCCGCCGCCTGATCGTCGCCGGCGACAACGACACCCCAGACCTGCTGGCCGATGCCTGCAACGGCACCCACGTGCTGATCCACGAAGCCACCTATACCCAGGACGTGGCCGACCGGGTCGGCCCCTGGCCACAACACAGCTCCGCTGAACAGGTCGCCCGATTCGCCCAACAAGCTCACTTGCCCAACCTGGTGTTGACCCATTTCAGCTCACGTTACCAGTCCGGGCCGGGAGGCGCGCCCCACATCAACCAACTGGCGGCCGAAGCCATGCAGCACTACAAGGGCCAACTGTTTCTGGCGCAGGATTTTGATACCTATCGGCTGGAAAAGGATTTGTCGTTGAGTTGCCTGACCCAAACACATTCAATCTGACGAAGGATATTCACAATGACGTATCAGTTCGAAGACCTAAGGAAGGCTTGCCGGACAGAATGGCGCGACTACATTGAACACAGTTTCGTAAAGCAGTTAGGCGATGCGTCGCTCGCTCCCGAAGCGTTTCAGCACTACCTCAAGCAGGATTACCTGTTCCTGATCCAGTTTGCCCGCGCCTTCGCCCTGGCGGCCTACAAAAGCCCAACCTTGCTGGATCTCCGCCAGGCAAAGGAAGGCTTGCAGGCCATCGTGGATGTAGAGCTGGACCTACACATCAGCTACTGCAAGGAATGGGGCATTTCAGAAGCAGAACTTGCCAACCTGCCGGAAGCGCGCGCCACCCTTGCCTACACACGCTATGTGCTCGACACGGGCAACCGCGGCGATTTGCTCGACCTGCATGTTGCGCTCTCACCCTGCATGGTGGGCTACGGGGAAATCGCCAATTGGCTGAACAAACGGGCAGAAACCATTCGGGGAGACAAAAACCCGTATGACGCCTGGATCGCCATGTATGAAAGCGACGAGTTCCAGCAGGCCATGCACGCGGAAATCCAGTGGCTGGATGAACGACTGGCGGATGTATCCCCCGCCAGGTTCGAGCAGCTTACCCGGATATTCAGCGACGCCACCCGGCTGGAAATCGATTTCTGGGAAATGGGTCTGAAACAGAGCGATTGAGAAACGCGTGGTCAACCACAGCACTTCTTGAACTTGGCACCACTCCCGCAATGGCAAGGATCATTGCGGGAAGGCAGTTTCGCCGTGGTCACCGTCGCCCCTTTGTTCAGGAGTGCCGTCAGTTCGGTGATGAATTCAACCGCACCCTCGCGGGCATCCACTGTAATGTTGGCATGCAGATTGGCTTCCGCCACCTGAGCTTCGACCTCCTGCCTGCGCGCCTCACTGGTAACCACCAGTGTTAGCGGAAACTTCTTGCTGCCACTCTTCTGACTGGCCTTGGTCTGGAAGCCACCATGGGCGGTGTGGTGCTGGCGCGCGTCCTGCCGGCCTTTGTAGAAGAACTTGTCTGACATGCTGAAATCTCGATGAATGGAAGAGTACCCGGCGCCCGAAAAAAGCGAGCGAGCACCGGGCGAGACGTTTTAGCATGCTTATTGAATTGGATATATAGGCATAAGTGGAAATTCGATGAACCTGCCCCAAAGTTGACCACGCCCCGACGGAGCCCGCAAACTGAACGAACACATCATTCCACAAAAAATCCACATCCGATGCCAGCAAACGTAAAAACCCGGATTTTGTTCCGCTCCAAACGCCTGAACCTGTACCTCGTCCGCTACCCAGAAGGTCACAAGGTGGGACCGCACCTGGACATGACTTCCGAAGGCCGGCTGTACAAACTCAATTGTGTTCTGGTAAAGCCCAAAGCAGGCGGTGAGTTCATCTGCGAAAAGAACATTTTCAACTTGTTTGGCCGGGTATACCTGTTTCGACCAGATCTCTACCAACACCGGGTTTCGAAGATTGAACGTGGGAATCGTTGGTTGCTCAGCTTTGCACTTAACACATCGGGTAACGTTCCCCTGGCACAATGATCGCCTAGATCCGACAGAAGCCGTCAGCCCAACAAACACGCCTTGGCCTCGTTGATGCGGGCGGCCAAATAGTTACTCCCACCGCGGTCCGGGTGTACTTTCTGCATCATCCTGCGGTGGGCCTGAATGATCTCGTCCTGTGTTGCACCGGGCTTCAGCCCCAAGATGTCCAGTGCTTCGCTCTCGGTAAGTGGACCGCCAGCATTGGCTTGTTCTTCGGATTCTTCGCCTCCAGCGCTGGCCTCATCGTCAGCACGCCATGAGTCACCAAACCGGCGGTCAAGATAACTTTCCAGCAGCCGGGCGGAGTCCTCGTCGTGCGCCCGGCAGTATCGCAACAGCTCAAGAAATTCACTTTCGCCCAGGTCCGCCAGCTCTCGCCCGGCCATGGGGCCTTTCAGGACCTTGCCACTCATGGTGCCGGAGTCATGATCCAGGCTCATTTCCAGAATGTCGCCGGAGACATGGGATTGGTTGCCCGAACTTGCGTTTGCATCTCCCGTTCCGGCCCCCGCCATGCGCCCCGTCAACAATGATGGCAGCACCCGGCGTAGCAGTGGATAGAGAAACGCCAACAACGCGAATAAGGCGTGCAAGCGGCCGGTAACGGCCATCAGAACCACTATCCCGATAGCGGCCATCAAGGCCAGCTTTATCATCGCCGGCTTACGTTGGCTGGCCGGCTGGTTGCGCAGCCAGACCCACGCAACAACCGACAGTGCTATGACCAGAAGCGTTAGTGGCACTCAGATACCCCGGAACTCATCGGTCCATCGATGGCTTGAACGTGGATTGAAACAAGCGCTACTTGATCTGCTGGGTCAAGCGCTTGACCTCTGGAGAGCTGCGGCTGGAAAAATCCTGCAGGGCCTTGGCTCCCCCGGAAGCATAGACCGCCACCGCAGCCATAAGATCCTTGAGAACCTGCGGACTGTTGCGATCGAAGGGGGCATAAGCCCCACCAGACAACTTGCTCACCTGCTGGAACACCTCTCTGGCATGAGCATCGGCGCCCTCGTGGAACATGAACACCGGCGTTCGCAGCATCCCCAGCTCCCCCGCGGTATGGCACAGTTCGTCCACCGGTTCCTCGCAACAGTCGCCAATAAACACCACCGCCCTTACGGCCTTTTCCCGGGTTTCCTTCACGGCATGAGCCAACACCCGGCTGATCTGGGTGCGCCCACCCAGGCAGGAAACGCCGTTCATCAGGTTCAACAACTGACCGGTCTCCGTCACAAACCCTGTGGCCTTGAACTCGCCAAAGCCGCGGTAGTAACAAAGCTGGATAGCCAAACCACCCAAATCCCGGGTCGCCATGAACAGTTCACTCTGCAAGTGGCAGGCCTCATCCCAGGTTGCCTCCCGGCTGGCGGTGGCATCCAGCGCGAATATCAGCCTACCCTGCCCGCCACCCTGTTTAGGCAGTGTGCGAACCTCGTTGATAAACTGGTCGATGGCCTGTCTATCGGATTTGGGGCGCAGTTCTTTGTCGGCCATAGTGGTCCTTTCTCGTTTACCAGTGCGTCACGCACCTGGGTTACCATCAGCCCGCCAGTGCTGCCCGCACCTTCTTGCTCAGGTGGCCCATATCAACCCGGCCAAGCACCTGGGGCTTTAGCTCGTTCATCACTTTGCCCATATCCTGCATTCCCTGTGCATCGGTAGCGCTGATGGTCATTCGAATCAGGCCGTCCAGATCATCCTCATTCAGGGCCGCAGGCATGAATTCCTCAATGATTACCATTTCCGCTCTTTCATTGTCACCCAACTCCTCGCGCCCCGCCTCATCGTACTGACTGGCGGCGTCACGGCGCTGTTTGAGCATCTTGTCCAACACCTTTAGGACATCCTCGTCGCTCAAATCACGGCGCTCATCAATCTCAATCTGCTTGACTGCCGCCTGCGCCATACGCAGGGTGACAAGCCGGGTTTTGTCCTTGTTCCGCATTGCATTTTTCACTGCAGTGTTGAGTTGTTCCTTAAGTGATGGTTCCGACATTGTCGACCTCCTGATCTATGGGTTAAAGGGTTGAGGGAAACCGTCGCTCGTCCGAGAATCCATCGGCCAAGGTATCAAACACCCTGCGGACTCGCGGCGGTACAGGCCCGCGCTGTGGTCGATATACGTAAAGCGGCAAAGGGGGCGGTTCAAACTGGCGTAGGACGGGCACCAACAACCCGTCACGGATGTAAGGAATCACCAGAAATGCCGCGATTTGCCCGAAAACCCAACCATTGAGTACGGCCTGCAGCTCTGCTTCCGGATCATCGGACACAAACCGGGGCGATTGAGGCGCATGGGTAAAGCCATTGAACCGCCAGGGCCAAATCCGGCCGGAATTCCGATCAATTCGGCCAGAAACTGGCCGGGCGATCAAGTCTGCTATCTTTTGTGGTTCGCCGACATCCTTCACCAAATCAGGTGTTGCAACCACCAGCAAAGGCACTTTGCCGGCCTCTTTGGCCACAAACGGTTGTCTCGTAGAGCTCCCACGCGGATGCCAATATCAATCTGGGCCCCCACCGTGTCTGTCACCTCATCTTCCAGCCGAAGATCAATCAGGCACTCAGGGGACGCTTTGATCAAAGGCGCAAGAAGTGGCAAAACATGCCCTCTTCCTACGGAGTGGGGAGCAGTGATTCCAACCCGTCCCGCATACCGTCCGTTTTCTGGTGCCTTGGTGTGATCGAACAATAACTCAAGCTCGGACATCAAGCTGTTGGATTCTCTCAGGAATTGCTCACCGAACTGGGTGATCTGGATCTGCCGAGTGCTTCGATGAAACAGTAATTCGCCAAGCTGATCTTCAAGTTCCTTAACAGCTCTGCTGATGGTCTGCGGAGATGTTTGAAGTTGAAAGGCAGCCTCACGAAAGCTGCTAGAACGCGCTGCGGTGGCAAAAATCTTTAACAGGCGAAAACGATCGTACATGGCCTCCTGTGCCCTCCGGCAGGTTACGCATTCAGTGTTCCATTTTTTGGAATTAAGAAAGCCAGAATTTTTCCTTCCAGACTGGGTTCATCCCTGACTACTCTGAGATTACTCCAAACGACCGTACCAAAACCACAACAACAAATCGGGAGTCAGGTTGCCTTGCTGTTTTAGCATGGCCTGCCGCTCCGAGGGAGTAACCATGTCATTATCCCGAAGAAGTTTCCTGAGAAACAGCCGGAACGCGCTGATTGGAACCCTGGCCTTCAGCAATGGCGCCATTGCGCTGCTCGCGCCCTCAAAAGCCTGGTCCATGCCGCTGCAGCAACTAAGCAGCGCAGAGGGCGAGACCATCCTCAAGCTTACCCGGCACATATTCCCCCACAACAGGCTGGAAGACGCGGTTTACGCCTTTGTTGTCAGAGACCTGGACAAAGCCGCCAGTAACGCCGACGCTCTCGCGCTTCTGACCAGTGGAGTCAAGGACATTAACCACCGCGCGGGTGGGCAATGGATGTCCCTCAGCTCTGACGAACAATTCCGCCATGTGGAAGCAATTTCAGATTCACCGTTCTTCGAGAAGATCCGAAGTACCGCTGTGGTCTCGCTTTACAACAACGAACTGGCCTTTGCCCATTTCGGTTATGAGGGTGAAAAAGGTGACGGCGGTTATCTGCATGCCGGCTTCGACGACCTCGACTGGTTGCCAGAACCAGCACAGGCAGATAGCGGCATCAAGCCTGCCTGACCGCTGGTCACTCCCATCAATAATTCATACAAGAACCAGTCTGGAGAGTCCCATGGCACTGACTGATAAACAAAAAACCTTTGCGCACGACGACAGCGTTGTCATTATCATAGGCTCAGGCGCCGGTGGCGGCACCCTCGCAAACGGGCTGGCCCAACAGGGCATCGATACCGTTGTACTGGAGGCAGGCCAACTGCATACCACGGCTGACTTCCTCGCCGACGAGTGGGCATCATTTTCCCAGTTGGCCTGGCTTGACCCGCGCACCACATCCGGCAGTTTCCGTCTCGCCAAAGATTTTGCTGGCCTGCCTGCGTGGATTGTCAAAGCAGTAGGCGGCACCACTATCCACTGGGCGGGCGCGAGCCTTCGCATTCAGCCCCACGAATTCAAGGCACTCACTACCTATGGTTCATTGAGCGATGCCAACCTGCTGGATTGGCCGATCGATTACGATGAACTGGCCCCTTACTACGCCAACGCCGAAAACCGCATGGGCGTAACCCGGACCAACGACATTGGCGGCTTGCCCGGCAACAACAACTTCAAGGTAATGAACGCTGGCGCCAAGAAACTCGGTTACAGCTGCAATACCGGCCACATGGCCATCAACAGCCAGCCTCGCGATGGCCGCCTGGCCTGTCAGCAACGCGGCTTTTGTTTCCAGGGCTGTCGCTTTGGCGCCAAGTGGTCAACGCTCTACACCGAGCTACCCGCAGGGGTCGCAACTGGCCACCTAGAAATCCGGCCGGAATCCCACGTTGCCCGTATCGAACACAACAAGAATGGCCGGGTAAACGCTGTTGTCTATTTCGATAAGGACGGTAAAGAGCAGCGCCAGAAGGCCCGTGTTGTGGCCGTGGCGGGCAACTCCATTGAGACACCACGCCTGTTACTCAACTCCGCTTCCAGCATGTTCCCGGATGGCCTGGCCAACAGCTCCGGGCAGGTTGGCCGAAACTACATGCGGCATATGACCGGATCAGTTTATGCCACGTTCGAGAAACCGGTTCACATGTACCGGGGCACAACCATGGCAGGCATAATCTCCGACGAAGCCCGTCACGACCCCACTCGCGGATTTGTGGGCGGGTACGAGATGGAGACGCTCTCTCTTGGCCTCCCCTTCATGGCCGCTTTCCTGAATCCCGGCGCCTGGGGCCGGGACTTCACCCGGGCGATGGACCAGTATGACCACATGGCGGGCATGTGGCTGGTCGGAGAAGATATGCCGCGGGAGTCCAACCGTATAACGCTGAATACCGACGTCAAGGATACCTACGGCATGCCGGTGGCCAACGTCCATTACGACGACCACTCTAACGACGTCGCCATGCGCCAGCATGCCTTCGAGCGTGGAGAAGCCATTTACAATGCGGTCGGAGCGACGGAAACCATCCGCACACCGCCTTACCCCTCCACGCATAACCTGGGCTCTTGCCGCATGAGTGAGAAGGCGCAGGACGGCGTCTGCAACGGTGTCGGCCAGAGCCACGACATCCCGAATCTGTTCATATCAGATGGCAGTCAGTTCACCACTTCAGCGGCGGAAAACCCCACGCTGACCATTGTGGCCCTGGCACTCCGCCAGTCTGAGAAAATGGGACAGATGCTGAAACAGGGAACGGTTTGACCCGTTCCTGCCCAGTGAACCAGAAACCACCAAGAGATAAATTGTATGAGCTTTAGCGGTGAAAACTACCCAGGCGTAAAGACTCCAACGAAAGAATCCCAAGGTTTCCGCCTCAACCACACCATGCTCCGGATCAAAGACCCGGAGCAGTCCCTGAACTTCTACACTCACATACTGGGAATGACGGTGCTGAGGAGGTTGGATTTCGAGGAAATGCAATTCTCGCTCTACTTCCTGACCAGACTGGATGACAGCCAATCAGTGCCAGAAGAAAAGAGCAACCGTACCGTCTGGACATTCAGTCAGACCGGTATTCTTGAACTGACCCACAATTGGGGGACGGAAAACCAGGAAGACTTTTCCTACCACGATGGTAACGCCCAACCTCAGGGATTCGGGCACATCTGCATCTCAGTACCAGACCTGGATTCAGCCATTGCCTGGTTCGACGCCAACAACGTGACCTACGTTAAACGCCCCGAACAAGGCAAAATGCGGGATGTTGCCTTCATCAAGGACGTTGATGGTTACTGGATAGAAATCGTTGAAGCCCAACGCCTGGGGAATCTTGGCGATGCCCGTCCCGGTGACGGTTAAACAGGCTCCTGACGGAATCAGCGGTTTAGGGGCTTTTTACCGAGAAGCACGCGAGCACCGGCAGGCCCGGTGCGCTCGACATGACGAACACCCGCAGAAAGTTCACAGACCTCTCCGGCCTCATAGGTCAGGATTCCCTCATCAGTGGCTAAAGAAAAGGGTCCCTCCAGCACCAGCAGCATGGCGGTGAACCAAAAAGCCACTTGCAGACTACACTATTACCCTGCTCATTCTTTTGACACAAGTGGAGTCACTGCATGATTACCGTTCACCACCTCAACAATTCCCGCTCACAACGCGTTCTCTGGATGCTGGAAGAATTGGGAGTGCCCTACGAAATCCAGCGTTACGAGCGTGACCCTCAAACCATGCTGGCACCGGCCAGCCTAAAAAAAGTGCACCCGCTGGGTAAATCACCGGTCATCACCGATGGCGATCTGGTGGTAGCGGAGTCAGGCGCTATTATCGAGTACCTGGCCCACACCTACGGCAAAGACACCATGTTGCCTGAAGCAGGTGGCCAGGCCTGGCTTGATTATACCTACTGGCTGCATTACGCCGAAGGCTCCCTGATGCCACCGCTGGTAATGCGCCTGGTGTTCCAGAAGGTAAAAAACAGCCCGATGCCGTTTTTTATCAAGCCGGTGGCCAAAGGCATCGCCGATAAAACTACTGCCACCTTCATCGGCCCGATGATCAAAACACACCTGGATTTTGTCGAAGCCCACCTGGCAAAAAACACCTGGTTTCTTGGCGACAACCTCAGCGCGGCGGACATTCAGATGAGCTTCCCGTTGGAAGCTTCGGTGGCACGGGGTATCGTTGGCACAGACAGGCCTCATATCAATGCGTGGGTTGAGAAAGCACACGCCAGACCCGCTTATCAGAAGGCACTTGAGAAGGGCGGTGAATACGATTTTGCCTGAGAGGACAGAGGAGGGCTCATCGCCCTCCCTTTTTTAGAAGCGAGAAGGCAACACCAAACCGATATTCAGATATGTCTCGGTTTCCCACACTTTTATTGAACGCCATCCGCCACCAAGTATAGGAGACAGATTTCGTCCATACATCCCTCAGGATCTATCAATGAACGCGACTATCAAGCAATTCCTCCTAGTTTCAAGCATTTACCTACTCGCCCCAGCCGCTAACGCCTTCGACCTTAACGACGCGCTTTCCAGCGGCTCCGAAGCAATGTCCTCGGCATCAGAAGTCAGCGGTGAAGCCCAGCAACTGGTCGGCCAACTCCAAAGCCAGCTCGGCGTCACGCAGGCCCAGGCAACAGGTGGTACTGGCGCCCTGTTACAGCTCGCAAAAAACCAGCTGGGCAACGACTCCATGAGCACCCTCACCAGCAAAGCCTCTGGCCTGTCCAGCCTGTTGGGCGGTGGTAGCAGCCTGAGCGAAAGCCTGCTCTCCAATATATCGTCGATGGACGGCGTGCGGTCGGCCTTTACAGCCCTGGGTATGGACAGCGGCATGATCCAGCAGTTTGTCCCGGTTATCATGAGCTTCCTGGGGAACCAGGGGATTGGCTCTTCGTTGCTGGGGCAACTGCAGGGCCTCTGGACACCGGACGCCTGAAGCAGTTGCCCTTCCCGAGAGCGGCGTTTACACCGTAATTCGCTCCAGGGCCTCCCGAATCCCTGGGGGAATCGGTGTCGAGGACTGGGTGGCTCGATCCACGAACACATGGACAAGCTCGCCATGTGCGGCTGCCTGGGCTTCGTTCTCCATGAAAATCCCCACTTCGTAGGTCACAGAACGGGTGCCAATTCTGGCAACCCGAACGCCGGCTTCGAGGGCATCAGGGTAGGCAACCGGCTTCTTGAACTGGCAGCTTGAACTCACCATGAAACCCACTGCCGGTGCGTTGTGTATATCAAGACCGCCTTCTTCAATGAGATAGCGGTTGATGACCGAATCGAAGTAGGAATAATAGGTCACATTGTTGACGTGACCGTAGATGTCGTTATCCATCCATCGGGTGATGATGGGGTAAAACACGGGAAAGTCAGATCGTTCCATGGAGGCAGCCTGGCGTCAGTGGTCGTCAAAAAGAATGACCTGGCGAATGGCCTTGCCGTTTGCCAATCGCTCAAAGCCTTCGTTGATCTCATCAAGGGTCAGGGTGTCGCTCAGTAGCTTGTCGACCGGCAACCGTCCCTGGCGAAACAGGCTGACGTAGCGGGCCACATCTCGCACCGGCACACAGCTTCCCACATAGCTACCCTTGAGGGTTCGTTCCTCTGCCACCAGGCTCACCTGTTGAATCGACACCTTCCTGTCAGGGTGTGCCAACCCACCTGTTACGGTTGTACCGCCACGACGAGTCAGTTGATAAGCCAACTCCAGCGCCTTTTCAGAACCCGCCATTTCGATCGCACAATCAACGCCTCCGTTGGTCAAGGCTTTCACCTGGCTCACGCAATCTTCGTCCGCCGCATTGATACCAGCGCTGGCGCCCAGGCTCTTGGCCATCGCAAGCTTGTCCTCATCCAGATCAATGGCAATGACCTGTCCTGCCCCGGCCACCAGCGCACCCAACACACTGTTCAGGCCCACGCCGCCAAGCCCGATAACGGCGACCGTCTGGCCGGCTTTGATATCGGCCGAGTTGATGGCGGCGCCCACGCCCGTCAGCACGGCACAGCCAAAGAGGGCGGCATGATGAAACGGCAGGTCTGGATCAATCCGTACCAGCGAATGTCGGGACACCACTGCGTGATCGGCGAACGCAGAGACGCCCAGGTGGTGATTCACCGGCGTACCATCCGCCCGATGCAGCCGGTGTTCGCCACCAACTAGCGTACCGGCATTGTTCGCGACGGCCGCCGGTTCGCAGAGGGCGGGGCGACCTTCGGCACAGGGGCTGCAATGCCCGCAGCTGGGAACAAAGACAGTGACCACGTGATCACCCGGGCTGAGATCTGTCACCCCTGCCCCAACGGCTTTGACCACGCCTGCCGCCTCATGGCCCAGGGCCATAGGTACGGGCCTTGGCCGGTTGCCGTCAATCACGGACAGGTCTGAATGACACAACCCCGCCGCCCGTATCTGAACCAACACCTCATGATCGCCCGGTGGATCCAGTTCCAGCTCTTCAATCGTCAGCGGTCGGTTTTCGTCGAAAGGCTGTGGCGCACCTATCGTTTCCAATACAGCGGCACGGATTTTCATAACGATGATCCTGTTGGTGTTTTTGTTCGGAATGTCCGCAAGGTACTAAGTTTCTCTGATTTAGGGAAGTTCTGAAGTTTCTCTACCGGATGATCAGAGCGTTAACAGGAAACCGTAACGATTCCTGATAAAGTGAGCGCCTGTAAACGACTCCGTCCCACTTACCGGTAACTGCACCTGTCACTTATGCCCATTGCCATACCACCCGAGCAGACCATCTCCGAAGCAGAGATAGAGCTGGCCATAGGCTCGGGCATTGAACGGTATTTCGCCGACTGCCGGTCGCGGGTGCCGGCGTTTATCGACCGACATTTCCACTATCCCGGCGCTGTGGCAACCAACCGGATGGCACTGGGCTGGGACATGTTGCGGGCGCCGATCAATCTGCTTTGGGCGCCGGTTTACGCCCTTGCCTGCATGGTAAAAATTCCAACGCGCAAACGAGCCGGTCTGAGATGGCTGCACGGAATGGCTGATCGTGTGCCTGCTGGTTTTACCACCCGCGTACAACAGCACATCTCGAGCCTTATTCAGGCCGACCTGCTGAACAATGGCCAGCCAACGGGCCACTTGCTGGAGGACTATCTGGTGGAAGCGCTGGAGGAGGTTTACGAGCGCCACAGCTCTGAGCCAGTCGACCACCAGCACTTTATCAAACTGGTAGAGCCTGTGATTGCCGACGCTCTTCGTCAGTACCGCGTAACGCGGACGGCCTCTGCCGATATCACCAACAGCATTTCATGCACCGTGCTGGGCGCGTTTGCATTCCAGAAGTTTACGCCTGGGGGCATAGGGCTCGGAGTGGTGCTGGCGTCCATGCTTGCAAAGACCCTGGCCGCACGGGACTTTATCCTCGGCGAGACCATTGGCACGTGGTACTACAGCGTCTTTCCACCGGAGCCGTCGCTGGCAACGACCGCCAGCGTCATGCTCGCGGTCATGGCCGCCCTGGCAGCGTTCGCAGCGCTGTCCGGCGTTATTTCCGACCCCGTGCAGGCGGCACTCGGCCTGCACCGTCGTCGCCTGCACAAGCTGCTGGATCACCTGGAGCGGGACGTATCGCTCAACACCCAAAGCAGCTTTCGGCCAAAAGACCAGTATGTGGCCCGCATTCTGGACACGTTCGACATGATCAGAGCCGGGTTGATTTAGGCAAGAGCCTCCCAGGCAGGGAGGACTGACCGTTCCTGAACTACAATCAGTACCTGCAGGGCCAAACTGACCAGAACTCACATGAGGCACCCATGGCGCAACCAACCCCGCTTCAAACCTTATTCGACACCCTTCCTCAGAGCGGCCGGGTTGAATGGATTGGCATCCGCCCTGCCCGTGGTGAGCCCATGACAATACTCGATAACGTGATGATCACGCCGGGCAAAGGCCTGGAAGGCGATCGATTCGAGGGCCGCGAGACCAGCAAACGGCAGGTCACCCTGATCCAGAAAGAGCACCTGCATGCCATTGCCTCCTGCCTCGGGCGGGATGCTCTTGACCCAGACATTTTCCGGCGCAACATTGTGGTCTCTGGCCTGAACCTCCTGGCCCTGAAAGGCAAAGCGTTCCGAATCGGGGGTGTGGTGCTGGAATACACCGGCCTGTGTCACCCCTGTAGCAAGATGGAGACTGCCCTTGGGCCGGGCGGTTATAACGCCATGCGTGGGCATGGCGGTATAACGACGCGAGTGATTGAAGGGGGCGAGGTGGCAATTGGCGACAGCGTTCTGGCCTGCCTCTGAGCCACTTGTGGCTACTACTCCACCGTGATGGTGATCTTCTCGGACATCACAGGCGGCTGATGAGGTACGTGCAGGTGGTCCCCCACCAGTAACTGCAAGGTATGTTCGCCCGGTGACAGCTCCAGGGACGTCTGGGTTTGTCCGCCACCAAAATGAATATGACGATCATCGGACGGAACCGGTTGGTCCGTCGCCGGCATATCGTCTACATCCACAAGCAGGTGATGGTGGCCGGTGCCCTTACGTTCCACGCCCGCTGGCGCCACACCCAGCCCATCCAGACCGAATCTCACGGTGACTGGAGAACTCACGGTCTGGCCATCAGTTGGTGTAATAAAATACACCGACGCGCCTTCAGGGGCGGGTGTCGCTCCATGGACCCCGGCAACCATTGAGAAGGCAAGAACCGAACCAAGCAATAAACGTTGTGTGCTGCTGATCATGCTCATGACTCATTCCTTGAACGCGGGATTGACTGTTCAATGGTAGGACAGATTCTCGCATCTTGCCGAATATCGATACTGTCTTGTATAAGCTGCATCTACGGAGCTAGCCGAGCGTCCATACTGTTCTGCGCCAGCCGGCGGGCCTGCTCTTCGGTCATCCCCAGGCAATCACGCAGAGCCACGAAGTTTTCCAGCACATAACCGTCGAAATAGGACGGGTCGTCCGAGTTCACGGTAACCTTCAACCCCTGCTCCAACAGGTCCAGAATGTTGTGGTGGGTCATGTCCTGAAACACACGCAGCTTGATGTTCGACAACGGGCAAACCGTTAACGGGATCTGCTCATCCGCCAGTCGGTCCAACAACTTCGGATCTTCCGCGGCACGGACCCCATGGTCAATACGGCTTACCTTGAGCAGGTCCAAAGCCTGCCAGATGTACTCAGGCGGCCCCTCTTCACCGGCATGGGCAACTGCCAGGAAGCCTTCAGATCTCGCTTTGGCGAACACTCGCTCAAACTTGCTGGGTGGATGGCCCTGTTCTGCACTGTCCAGTCCCACCGCAAAAAACTGATCACGAAATGGCATCGCCTGTTCAAGTGTCCGGAAGGCGTCATCTTCAGACAGATGCCGCAGGAAACTGAGAATCAGCCCACCGGTAATGCCCAACTGCTCGCGCCCATCGCGCATGGCACCGCTGATGCCGTTGATGGCCGCTTCAAAGGGAATGCCGCGCTCGGTATGGGTTTGCGGATCGTAGAAAGGTTCAACATGGACAACGCCCTGCGCCTGACACTTCTGCAGATACGCCCAGGTGAGATCGTAGAAATCCTGCTCCGTGCGCAGCACATTGGCACCCTGGTAATAAAGATCCAGGAATTCCTGCAGGTTATTGAAGGAATAGGCCTGCCGAAGCACGTCGACATCGCTCCACGGCAACTCAATGCCATTGCGCCGAGCCAGTGCAAACATCAGTTCAGGCTCAAGCGCCCCTTCCAGGTGTAGGTGTAACTCCGCTTTGGGTAGGGATTTCAGCCAGGCTTCGTTCATCACACTCTCCAGGATGATTTATCGTGTATCAACAAATCATCCCGGAAAGCCATGAGTTCTTGCAAATCCCCGTGCAGTCCGCAAAGAAAAAAGACGACAGGGCAACAGCACAAGGCGTTATCCGCTACCAGATAGGCCTACAGATAGCGCCCGCCAGCACCGATCACCACGACGACCAGCCCGAGAATCAGGTTGGTGCCCACCAGCTTGCGGATCTGTCCCACCTGGCGCCCGCCTTCCTGTGGGTCCTGATTGGCAACGGCCTGCTTTAACCGCCGGAAGGGGGCAAAATAGACGTGACAATAGAGCAGCATCATCACAATCCCCAGCCCCTGCATCACATGGACATGCCAGCCGGCACCCGCCATGCCACCGAATACGCTGAAGACCATCCAGTAACCGGTCACCAGCAACAGTATGATCGCCACCCATACCCAGCGGAAAAACCGGGACAGGGTGTGACACCAAAGCGTACCCCGCTGCGATGCATCAATGACCTCCACCACTGCTGGCCGCATGGCCATATAGGCGAAAAACATACCGCCAACCCAAATCACGGCAGAGAGAACATGTAATGCGATAGCCAGACCCATAAAGCGACTCCCGGATAAGAAATGTGTGACGAGCATAAGCCTCACCCGCCACAAAACCAACTCTCCTGGGCAGATCTTTCTGACCTTGTCTAATGGACATTTGCTGTTAAGCTGAATGTTCAATTGAACATCTGATAATAACAAGCTGAGTGAGCTGGTCCTTCCCGGATGTTCAATGCGAGGCAGAGAAACCTCAGGCATGGACCGCTCCACATGGAGAAAAAGAATGAATCTGTCTAAGAAAGTGTTCCCCGGTATTCTCCCGTCGGTGACTCTGGCGGCATCCGCCTTGCTGGTCGGCTTCAGCGGTCAGGCATTTGCGGATTACGAGCGAGGCTCGCTAGACGCCAAGTACTGCGACGAAAACGGCGATATGGTTGCTGACCTGCCAGCGGACGAATCAGAGTGGGTGAATCCCGACACTCTGATCTTTGCCTACACGCCGGTTGAAGACCCCGCCATCTATTCCGACATCTGGCAGCCCTTCATCGATCATCTGTCTGAAGTGACAGGCAAGGATGTTCGCTTCTTCGCCGTGCAATCCAACGCCGCGCAAGTGGAAGCCATGCGCAGCGGCCGTTTGCATGTGGCGGGCTTTTCTACCGGCCCAACGCCTTTCGCGGTTAATCTCGCCGGTGCGGTGCCCTTCGCCTTGATGGGCTCAGACTCCGGGCAGTTCGGCTACTCGCTTCAGGTCTACACCCACGTCGATTCCGACATCCATGAAATAACCGACCTGAAAGGTAAGCGCGTCGCACACACCTCCCCTACCTCGAACTCCGGTAACCAGGCCCCCCGTGCCCTGTTCCCGGAAATGGGCGTGGTACCAGGTGACGACTATGAAATCACCTTCTCCGGCAGCCATGACCAGTCCATGCTCGGCGTGGTGGCCAAGGATTACGACGCGGCCCCTGTAGCCTCGGAAGTGGTTGAGCGTATGGCCGCACGTGGGCTTTACGACGAGGAAGATGTGCGTCTGGTGTGGGAGTCCGACCGGTTCCCG
>TARA_R100000049_G_C1957580_1_pt1 | contig 29881 bp, 21 predicted proteins | sample TARA_R100000049 | Tara Oceans TARA_R100000049 (sample SAMEA2619992) | marine metagenome | biome: marine biome (ENVO:00000447); feature: mesopelagic zone (ENVO:00000213) & marine oxygen minimum zone (ENVO:01000065); material: "saline water (ENVO:00002010), including plankton... | reverse complement strand
GTCTGCTCGCCCGCCACCCACTGGCCGGCAATCAGATGTTTTCCTTTCAGGTTATAGGACATTGGTGCCTCCTTTACGCGGGGATATCCCGGCGCTTATTTCACTAGTTTGTTTTCGCGCATGAATACGACAAGCTTGTCATGCTGCGCAGGCGTCAGGGGCCAAGCTGATGGCGGGCGCGTCGGTCCGCAATCGTTGCCCAGAATCTGCAACGCGGATTTAACTCCGGTCACGTTGGTACCGTTCATTTCTTCGGCTCGGACATCTTCAAATGCCCGCATTTCCGAAATCAGTTTGCGTGCGGTTTCGTAATCGCCGCCCTCAAGAGCCGCATGGATCGCCATCGAGCGTTCCGGCCACACATTGATCAGACCCGACGTAAAGCCGCGCGCGCCCACCGCATAGAAGGTCGGCGCCCAGACTTCGGCAAGCCCGCCAACCCAAACGATATCAGGATCGCAGGCTGAAATCGCCTCGGCCAGCTTCATCGGATTTGGCGTCGCCCATTTGACACCGGCAACACCTTGAACTGCACATAGGTCGGCAATCGCCTTGGTGCCAATCGTATCGTTGCGAAGATACAGCATCATCGGCAAACCATCCGACGCATCGGCAATGCGTTTAAGATAGTCGACAACACCACGCGGCGCGACAAAGGGATCTGGTGGCTGATGGATCATAAGCGCCTCGGCACCGGCGTCCGCCGATGCCTTTGCCAATGCAACCGCATCGCGAATGCCACGCCCGACACCTGCCAGCATCGGCGCGCGACCATCAAGCATTTCGGCAACCGATCTGGCCATGGTGATGGCCTCGTCCGTGGTCAGCGCATAAAATTCGCCGGTATTGCCGTTTACCACCGGAAAATGGACACCCGCGGCCAGCGCACGATCAATGATCGGGGAGAGTTTTTTCGGCGCGACATCGCCGTTTTCATCATAAGGCGTAACAAGAATGCCGGAAATCCCGGACAGCACGCCACGCAAATCGGCTTTGGAAAGTGCCATTGGTCAAAGTCCCTGAATTCTGTTGGTGGTGGCGCGATGGGTGCGCCACCAGTTTGTCATCGATCATTGCCGGATCAACCAACCGGCGGATCAGAAGATATCCGGCTCACCGGCGGTTTTGCCGAAGTCGGGCGACAGGAAGTCGAAATCACAGCCTTCATTGGCCTGGGTGACATGCTTGCCAAACATCCAGCCATAACCGCGCTGATAGCGATCCTCGGGCTTTTTCCAAGCCGCGCGACGCCGTTCGAGTTCATCTTCATCCACCAGCATGTCCAGACGACGGTTATCAAGATCAAGCTTCACGATATCGCCGGTTTTCAAAAGGGCGAGCGGCCCGCCGATATAGCTTTCCGGCGCAACATGAAGCACACACGCCCCATAAGACGTGCCCGACATACGCGCATCCGAAATGCGCAACATGTCACGATGCCCCTGCTTGATCAGCGCTTTCGGGATCGGCAGCATCCCCCATTCCGGGAATCCCGGCCCGCCAAGCGGCCCGGCATTGCGTAGAACCATCACATGATCGGGCGTGATATCAAGATTTTCGTCATCAACCGCCTTTTTCATTTCCGGATAGCTGTCAAATACAAGTGCAGGACCCTGATGATTGCGGAACCGTTCATCACAGGCGGCCGGTTTGATCACCGCCCCGTCCGGGCACAGATTGCCGCGCAGCACGGCAAGCGATCCTTCGTGATAGACCGGGTTGGACAGCGGACGAATGACATCGTCGTTATAAACCGTCGCGCCCTCAAGGGTTTCGCCAAGCGTCTTGCCGGTAACGGTCGTAACGCTTGTATCAAGCTTGTCGCCAAGTTCCGCCATCAGGGCGCGCAGACCACCGGCATAGAAGAAATCTTCCATCAGGTAATCACCCTTGCCCGACGGGCGAATATTGGCAATCAGCGGCGTGGTACGGCCAAGTGCGTCAAGATCATCAAGATCAAGCTTGATGCTGGCACGGCGCGCCATCGCCAGAAGATGCACCACCGCATTGGTCGAACAGCCGGTCGCCATCGCAACAACGGCAGAGTTTCTTACCGACGCCGGGGTGACAATTTTTTCAGGCGTCAGATCTTCCCAGACCATATCGACGATGCGACGACCACATTGGGTCGACATGCGGATATGACCGGCATCCGGTGCCGGGATCGACGACGCGCCAGGAAGGCAAAGCCCCATGGCTTCGGCAATCGCGGTCATGGTCGATGCCGTGCCCATGGTCATGCAATGACCATAAGAACGTGCGATGCCGCCTTCGACCCCCACCCATTCCTCGTCACTGATGTTACCCGCACGGCGTTCATCCCAGTATTTCCACGCATCCGACCCAGAACCAAGGATTTTACCGGCATAATTCCCGCGCAACATCGGGCCAGCCGGAAGATAGATCATCGGCACACCCGCCGAAATCGCACCCATGACAAGACCCGGCGTGGTTTTGTCGCAACCGCCCATCAAAACCACACCATCAAGCGGGTGCGAACGGATCAGCTCTTCTGTCTCCATCGCCAGCAGGTTGCGATACAGCATCGAGGTCGGCTTGGTGAAAGATTCATCAACCGAAATCGCCGGAAGTTCGACCGGGAAACCACCCGCCTGATGCACGCCTTTTTTGACGTCACCGGAACGTTCGCGGAAATGAGCGTGGCACGGGTTCAATTCCGACCAGGTATTCAGAATTCCGATGACCGGGCGACCTGTCCAGTCTTCCGGATCAAGCCCCATCTGCATCAGACGCGAACGGTGACCAAAAGAACGCAGATCGTCGGGCGCAAACCAGCGCGCACTTCTAAGGTCTTCGGCAGATTTTTTTTGTTTTTCGGACATGGCGTTCCTCCCGTGTATCTGCCCTGCCGGGTGACTATGCACATGCAAACCCGACAGAACAATGCAATTTCATTTATGATGACATGTATGCGCATACACATCAATGTTGTCAAGTTATCTTACAGGTATTTTCCCGTGTGAAGCTTATAGAAAAACACCAAATATTCCGGGATTGACAGAAGTTAAATCGACTTGTATGAATTTATGTATGCGCTTTCATTACGCTTGGAATTTTACAGGCAACAATAACAAGAACAAGCAAAGCGCAGGCCTATCGGGAACCACCCCGGCCGGGCATATCGGGCAAGGAGCCCTTATTCAGGATCGCGTCATTCGGGAGGAAACAATGACCGGACTTTTCAAAACCCTCGCCACTGCCGTCGGGCTTGCAGCCATGCTCGCAGCACCGTCTCTTGCCAACGCAGCCGACCTGCCAAGCAACGTTCGACTGGTCATCGGTTCGAAGTCAACCGGTGGCGACACCTATCAGAACAGCGCAATCATCGCCGAAGCACTTTCGAAAAAACTCGATATCAACGTCAAGGTTGATGCCGTTGGTGTAAGCGAAGCCTTCAAGGCACTTGATCGCGATTCACGTGGCACGACGCTTATGATGTTCCATGACGGTGCCTATATGGGCAACCTTTATGGCGTTCGCGGTTACGACAATATTTTTGAAAAATACAATGTCGGTGCCACCGTCTCGATCAATCCGGGCAACGCATACCTTGTCGCGAAAGACTCTCCATTCAAATCAATGGAAGACGTCTTTGCCGCTGCGGCTGCCGGACAGCGCATTCGCGTCGCCATTCAGGCTGGTGGCGTTTCGGAAATCGGTCTTTCTGCGATGAAAAACGCAGCAAAAATCATGTATCCGGGCGCTGAAGAAAACATCGTCGCCGTCAATACCGGTTCGCAGGCAGATAAAAACCAGCTTCTGTTTGATCGTCAGGCCGATGTGATCAACGGCTCCGTACAGGCAAACGAACAGTTCACCCAGCTTCCGCAGGACGACCAGAAAGCGATGCGTTTCATCTGGGTAACAGCCCGTGAAAAAACCATCAAACAGGCAAATCCGGAAGGCATGGGCAACACGACCAGCGAAGAATTGCTCGGCTACACCACACCGAATGTAAGCGTCACGATGGACGGCACGAACGACTTCACCTTTGATAAAGAGTTCTTCTTCCTCTTCAACAAAGACATGGATCCGGCAATCGTCGAAACCATCGACAATGCCCTTGCCGAAATCTATGCCGAAGGCAAAATTCAGGAAACCCAGAAGAATTCCTTCTTCATTCCGAACTTCCTGCCATCGAAAGAAGCCTCTGCCTATCTTGAAGGTAAAAGCGAAACCATCCGGAAAATCATCTCTTCGATTTCAACGAACTAGCCATTCCCTGTTGGCCCGGCCATCTGCCGGGCCAACAGGAATATCGACAGATGAAGACTATCCCGACAACCGTGCCCGCCGCTAAAACCGACACGTTTTCAGCACATTGGGCAGCGCGGGATAAGAAGGAGATACTTCATGTCACTGGAAACGCTTTTATCAGTGTCCATTGATTTCGATACATCGCACACGGTATTTCCAACCATCGTTGCCATTGTGCTTGGCATTTTACTGGTTGCGATACTGGCAACGCGCAGTCGCGCGATTTTGGCAACGGTTGGCTCCGTCCCCTGGTGGCCGGCAAAAATTGACCATATGCGTTTTTTCGGAACCCTCGCAGGTACCGTTCTGTATTTCATCGCCATGCCATGGGTGGGCGACTTTTATCCGAATACCGGCCTCGGGTTTTATATCTGTTCGATCCCCTACCTGTTTGCCATGAGCGTGCTTTACCTGCAGCAGCGCGATAAGCGGCATCTGCTGATCGCGGGCCTGAATGCCCTGATAGCACCAAGCGTTGTCTGGTACCTGCTGTCGGAACTTTTCAACATATCGCTTCCTTAAGCCAAGAACGACACGAGAGATTTGATATGGATTTTCTTTCCATTTTAACGCCGTTCTTCTTTACCCTGGTTGCATCCGGCACGGTGATCGGCATCATTTTTGGTGCGATCCCCGGAATGACGGCAACCATGGCGGTCGCGGTGTGTTTACCCCTGACCTATTCCCTTGGTCTGGAAAACGGTCTGGCCCTTTTGCTGGGTCTTTATGTTGGCGGCATTTCGGGCGGACTTGTTCCGGCTATTCTTTTGAATATCCCGGGAACGCCATCCTCAATCGCCACCACATTTGACGGCTACCCCATGACCCAAAAGGGCGACGGTGAAAGCGCCCTTCGGATCGCAGTCATTTCATCTTTTGTCGGCGGCATCATCAGTCTGGCGGCACTCTTCTTCTTTGCCCCCGCACTTGCCGACTTTGCGATCAAATTTTCATATGTTGAAAAATTCCTGATCATCTTCTTTGCGCTGACCGTTATGGCAGCACTTAGCAGCAACATGCTCGTTGGCGTTTTCAGTGGCGTGCTTGGTATCTTCCTTAGCCTGATCGGTGCCTACGATATTTCGCGCGGCGGCAACGGCGAATTGCGTCTGGTACCTGAATTTCTGGAATATTACCTTGAAGGTGGCTTCTCGCTGCTGCCGGTACTGATCGGGATCTTTGGCCTGTCGACCATCCTGATCGAAGCCGAAAGTGGCATGAAGGACGAAAAAGGTCTTTCATCGGTCAAGATTGGCAAAGGCAAACGTTTCGATTTTTCCGTCTTCAAAGGTCAGTTCGTCAACCTGATACGATCTTCAGGGATTGGTACTTTTGTGGGCATTTTGCCCGGTGTCGGCGGCAGTGCCGCATCGATCCTGGCCTATAGCCAGCAAAAAAACTTTTCAAAAAATCCGGAACGCTTTGGCAAAGGCGAACCTTCCGGCGTCATGGCATCGGAAAGTGCGAATAACGGCCTGACCGGCGGCGCGCTGGTACCGTTGCTTTCGCTTGGCATTCCCGGTGATTCCACAACCGCCATCCTGATCGGTGCCTTCACCTTGCAGGGCATTCAGGTCGGCCCCCTGTTTATCGGCAACAATCCGGTAACCTGGGATGCGATGATTGTTGCCATGCTTGCAGCAAACATCGTGATGCTGATTGTCATGATCTTTGCCATCCGGCATATCGCCAAGGTGGTGATGATCCCGAAAAACATCCTGTTTCCGATCATCTTGATGATGTGCGTTGTTGGCGCATACACCATCAATTACGGCGTGATGTTTGATGTCTGGACGTTGTTGATATTCGGTTTGTTTGGCTACTTTGCCCATAAAATCGGCTTGGAAATCGCCCCCTTCATCATCGGTTTTATCCTTGGTCCGTCGGCGGAAATCTATTTCGTCAAAAGCATTGAATCGTTTGGCACGCTCTCGATCTTCTTCACCAAAAGCTGGATCGCGGTTCTGTTGTGGATACTGATTGCACTTTCCGTCTGGTTCTCGGTTGCAATTTCTCGCAAAAAGAAACGGGACCTGACGGCATCTGGCAATTAAGATAAAACGCGATTGCCATCCAGTGATGCCAATGTGAAGGTGCCCTCGGATCAAGCCGATGCCAAGGGCACCTTCACAAAATGACTTCAACAGAGAAACCGTTTTGCCGAAAAACGAAACACCGCACACAATGTCTCAGAGCAAAGAACACCATTCGGGCACCGTAACGATGGAATCCGTCGGGCGACTTGCCGGTGTGTCGCAGGTGACGGTTTCGCGTGCCCTTAATGATCCGTCCAAAGTGTCAGCAAAGACACTTCAACGCATCAAAGATGCAATCGAACTGACCGGTTATGTGCCAAACATGGTCGCCGGGGCCTTGGCATCCAAGCGAAGTCACCTGATTGTTGCCCTGATCCCGTCCATCACCAACTTCGCCTATTCCGAATTCATCAAGCATTTCATTCAGGTGATGCGCGGGCATGGCTATCATGTTCTGACTGCTGAAACCGGCCTTTCTATGGAAGAAGAAGAATCGGTCCTCGCAACCATGCTAAGCCGCCGTCCCGATGGCATCATGATGACCGGGATCAATCATTCGGCAAAATGCAAACGGATGCTTCTGGGCTCCGGAATTCCGGTTGTTGAAATCTGGGACATGACGGAATCCCCGATTGATACCTGTGTTGGCTTTTCACATGCAAAATCGGGCGAGGAAACCGCGAAGTTCGCGCATAAAAAGGGCTATCGCAATGCGCTGGCCATTTCGGCCGCCGACGAACGTGCGCTGCGACGTAAGGATGCTTTCTGCGAAACCTTTCGCAAGCTAGGCAACAATCCCGTCAAAGAGATATGCCTGGATAGTCCCGCCAGTCTGGAACTGGGACGAAAATCGCTTGCACAGGCTATTGATGAGGGCTTCAAGAACGGCGTTGTCATGTGCAGTTCCGACCTGCTGGCACATGGGGTCATCATCGAAGCGCAGACACGCAATCTGCGCATCCCCGAAGACATTGCAGTGATCGGCTTTGGGAACCAGAATTTTGCCGCTTTCACAGTACCAAGTTTGACATCGCTTCACGTTGACCGGGCTTATCTGGGCTCTCAGGCGGCGACAGCCTTAATGGCACGCATCGACAAAAAGCCGCTGCAAAAAAACTGCATCGATATCGGATTTGAAATTGTCGAACGGGATTCCGCCTGATTTGGCTTAGGCAAAACGCCGGAACAACCCGCGCCGTTCGCGGCAGATCATCGTCAATCCCGCCTGTCGCGCCAGATTGACCGCGGTTAATGTCGGCCCCGAAAGGGTTACAAGTCCGCCCACCCCACATTGCACGGTTTTGGTGACGATTTCATATGAACAGCGGCTGGTCATAAGGATGAAACCACCGGCCTTATCAACACCCTGACGCACCACCGCACCCAGAACCTTGTCGAGCGCATTATGACGCCCGATATCCTCGCGCACAATGCGGATGGAGCCAGTCGCATCGACAAAGGCACTGGCATGTAAAAGACCGCCGCCTTCACGGTTGCGCGTCTGCTGATCGGGAAGGGCGTCAATCGCACCAAGCACGATGTCTTGTGGCATATTTGAAGGCGTCACCTTACCGATCCGGTCCATCGCCACCGCCTCAAGCGACTGCACCCCGCAAAGCCCGCAACCCGAACGCCCTTCAAGAGTGCGCTTGCGGATTTCAAGCCGATCCAGAATATCCTCATCCAGATCGGCCTCGATCACATAACCCTGCAAGGTTTTGCGCACATCACGCAAATTGATCTGCCCGGCATGGTCCGCAATGCCTTCGGACAGGGCAAACCCGATCATGAAATCCTCAAGATCGTGCGGCGATACCATCATCACCGCGTGGGATGTGCCGTTAAATGTCAGGGCCGCCGGAATTTCCGGTTGCAGGATCATCGGCGCATCATCACTGCCATCGCCGCGCGTCACGGCACGCGCCGGGTCATGGTCACGGCCATCAATGATGAGGTTTGCCGATGTCATTTTTGCTGTCACGCCGTTTGTTTGACCTTGCGGATCGATGGGGCGGCTTCGATCACCAGCGGATGGAAACCGCCATGGCCGCTTTCGATCATGTCAAAAAGCTGCTTGCGCATGCGCGGTTCCCAGAAATCGCTGATATGCCCGGCCACCCCCTCGACCCCTTCGGCGTGGGGTTTTGATGTGAAAAAGGTCGCAATCTGATTGGCCATATAGACGAGTTTGTCAGGTGCCATTGACGTTTAATCTCCCGCCGGAATTCTTGATTTTACGGACGAAAACACCCGGTTTCATGACACGATCCTATCATGAAACCGGGCAACATTTCGCGCCTATTCGGCCGCATCAACACGTGGAAGGATCCGGCGTGACTGTTCAGCCTGCTTGTCATATTCCACCTGCCATTCGGTCGGCCCGTTACTCGGCGTGACCTGAACCGCGGTAACCTTGTATTCCGGGCAGTTGGTCGCCCAGTCGGTATAATCGGTGGTGATCACGTTGGCCTGCGTGCCCGGATGGTGGAAGGTCGTGTAAACCACCCCCGGTGCAACCCGGTCGGTAATCGTTGCTCGCAACGACGTTTCACCCGACCGCGACGCCAGACGGATCCAGTCCCCTTCGCGAATGCCACGCTGTTCGGCATCATGGGGATGGATTTCAAGCAGGTCTTCCTTGTGCCATGCAGTGTTTTCCGTCCGTCGCGTCTGTGCCCCCACGTTATATTGGCTAAGGATGCGCCCCGTCGTCAGCAACAGCGGGAAGCGCGGTCCGGTACGCTCGTCGGTTGCAACATATTCGGTCACAACAAACTTGCCCTTGCCGCGCACAAAGCCGTCGATATGCATCACCGGCGTCCCCAGCGGCGCCTTTTCATTGCATGGCCACTGGATCGATCCTTCGCGTTCCAGAAGGTCATAATTGACCCCGGCAAAGCTTGGCGTGGTGCGGGCAATTTCATCCATGATCTGCGACGGATGGGTATAGTTCCAATCAAGCCCCATCGCACGCGCCAGATTCTGGGTCACTTCCCAATCGGCAAAGCCGTTTTTCGGACTCATCACCTTGCGAACACGGTTGATACGACGTTCCGCATTGGTAAATGTCCCATCCTTCTCAAGGAAGGTCGAACCGGGCAGGAACACATGCGCATGATTTGCCGTTTCGTTCAAAAACAGGTCATGAACCACAACGCATTCCATTGCCGCAAGACCGGCGGCAACATGCTTGGTATCCGGGTCCGATTGCAGAATGTCTTCACCCTGAATATAGATGCCCTTGAAAGTGCCTTCGACAGCGGCATCAAGCATGTTGGGAATGCGAAGACCCGGTTCGTCATCGAGTTTGACACCCCAGATTTTTTCAAACACATCGCGCGTCGCATCATCGCTAATATGGCGATAACCCGGTAATTCATGCGGGAACGATCCCATATCACACGAACCCTGCACGTTGTTCTGCCCACGCAGCGGGTTCACACCCACGCCCGGACGCCCGATATTACCCGTCGCCATCGCAAGGTTGGCAATCGCCATTACCGTGGTTGATCCTTGGCTGTGTTCGGTCACGCCAAGCCCGTAATAGATCGCGCCATTGCCACCGCGCGCAAAAATACGCGCTGCCTTGCGCACGGTTTCCGCCGGAACCCCCGACAGGCGTTCGACCTCTTCCGGGCTATTTTGCGGGTCGGATACAAACGCCGCCCAATCCTGGAATTCATCCCAGTCGCACCGTTCGCGAATGAATGCCTCGTCAAACAGGCCTTCGGTCACAATCACATGCGCAAGCGACGTCAGAACCGCAACATTGGTACCCGGACGCAATGCCAGATGGGCGGCGGCCTTGATGTGCGGTGACTGCACCAGATCAATGCGACGCGGATCAATCACGATCAGCTCCGCCCCCTGACGCAACCGCTTTTTAAGGCGCGATGCAAAAACAGGATGCCCGTCCGTCGGGTTGGCCCCGATCAGGATCACAACATCGGTATGTTCGACACTGTCAAAATCCTGCGTCCCGGCCGATGTCCCGAATGTGGTTTTAAGGCCATAACCGGTCGGCGAATGACAGACACGCGCGCACGTATCAACGTTGTTATTACCAAACCCGGCCCGGATCAGCTTCTGCACAAGGAAGGTTTCCTCGTTCGTGCAACGCGATGACGTAATCCCGCCAATCGCGGCCTTGCCGTATTTTGCCTGAATCGAACGGAACTTGTCCGCCGTGTATCTAAGGGCTTCTTCCCAACTGACTTCGCGCCACGGATCAGACGTGTTTTCGCGGATCATCGGGTTCAGGATACGGTCCTTATGGCTGGCATAGCCATAGGCAAACCGCCCCTTAACGCACGAATGCCCGCGGTTGGCCTTGCCATCCTTGTACGGCACCATGCGCACCAACTCATCGCCGCGCATTTCCGCCTTGAACGAACAGCCGACGCCGCAATAGGCGCAGGTGGTGACGACCGAATGTTCCGGCTGACCGATTTCGATCACCGATTTTTCCTGAAGCGTTGCCGTCGGGCAGGCCTGAACACAGGCACCACACGACACGCATTCTGAATCCAGGAAGTTTTCATGCATGCCCGGCGACACCCGGCTTTCAAACCCGCGCCCCTCAATGGTCAGGGCAAAAGTCCCCTGCACTTCCTCGCACGCCCGCACACACCGCGAACAGACGATACATTTCGACGGGTCATAGGTGAAATACGGGTTGCTCTCGTCCTTGGCCATATAGCGCGGGTTTTCCTCGCCATTCTGGCGGGTTTTGACGTGGTTGCCCCCATCATAGCCATAACGCACATCGCGCAGGCCAACCGCACCGGCCATATCCTGTAATTCGCAGTCACCATTCGCCGCGCAGGTCAGGCAATCCAGCGGGTGATCGGAAATATAAAGTTCCATCACGCCCTTGCGGATTTTCTTCAATCTTTCGGTCTGGGTATGAACAACCATGCCATCCGCGACCGGGGTCGTGCAGGATGACGGGGTGCCATTGCGGCCTTCGATTTCCACCAGACACAGGCGGCATGAACCGAACGCATCGACCATGTCGGTCGCGCATAGTTTCGGCACTTGAATGCCCGCCTCCATTGAGGCCCGCATGATCGACGTGCCTTCGGGCACGGTCACATCAAATCCGTCGACATTAATTGTCACGGTCTTGTCGGATTTCGCGGCGGGGGTTCCGTAGTCGACTTCTTGTATCAAGGACATCGTTCTCACTCCGCGGCTATATCAAGCGAATGAGGCTTGAAATCATCAGGGAAATGGGTCAGCGCGCTCATCACCGGATAGGGCGTAAACCCGCCCAGCGCACATAGCGACCCGAACTTCATCGTTTCGCACAGATCGGCCAGAAGTTCCTTTTGCATTTCGGGATCTTCGCCGCGCGCGATTTTATCCACAACTTCGGTGCCGCGTGTTGATCCAATGCGGCATGGCGTGCATTTGCCACAGGATTCAATCGCACAGAATTCCATGGCAAAACGGGCCTGTTTCATCATGTCGACACTGTCGTCAAACACGACAACACCGGCATGACCGATCAAACCATCTGCCTTGGCGAATGCCTCGTAATCAAACGGCGTGTCAAACAGTTCGCGCGGGAAATATGCGCCCAGCGGGCCTCCAACCTGAACCGCCTTGACCGGGCGACCACTTGCCGTACCCCCACCGATCTGATCAACGATTTCACCCAGTGTCAGGCCAAAGGCCGTTTCATAAAGGCCGCCATGTTTGACATTGCCCGCGATCTGGATCGGAATGGTCCCGCGCGAACGGCCCATGCCGAAATCGCGGTAATATTCCGCACCCTTTTCAAGGATTACCGGCACCGAACACAACGAGATAACGTTGTTAACAACCGTCGGCCGTGCCATGAAGCCCTCAAGTGCTGGAAGCGGCGGCTTGGCGCGAACAACCCCCCGTTTGCCTTCCATGCTGTTCAACAGCGAGGTTTCCTCGCCACAGACATAGGCACCCGCCCCCATGCGGACTTCCATGTCGAACGCGTAATCCGATCCCAGAACCTTAGGCCCCAGCAGCTTGTTTGCCCGAGCGACTTCTATTGCTTCGTTCATGATGCGGATCGCATCAGGATATTCCGACCTTGTATAGACATATCCCTTGGTCGCCCCGGTCGCCAGACCGGCAATGATCATGCCTTCGATCAGAACGAATGGCTCGCCCTCCATGATCATGCGGTCGGCAAATGTACCACTGTCGCCTTCGTCGGCGTTACAGACGATGTATTTCTGATCCCCCGGCGCCTGCCGGACCGTATTCCATTTGATACCCGTCGGGAAACCGGCACCACCGCGCCCGCGCAGACCTGAATCCGTCACTGCCTTGACGATATCCTCGGACGTCATCTTAAGGGCATTTTCAAGCCCCTTGAGCCCGTCATTGGCACGGTAATCGTCAAGCGACACCGGATCAATAATCCCGCACCGCTGAAAGGTCAGGCGCGTCTGCGCCTTCAGGAACGGGATATCCTGCGTATGGCCAAGGTAACGTTTATGATCACTACCGTTCAGGAAACCGGCATCAAACAGGCTATCGACATCTTCGACCGCGACCGGGCCATAGGCCAGACGACCGCGCGATGTTTCGACCTCGACCATCGGCTCCAGCCAGTACATGCCAAACGAACCGTTACGCACGATCTGAACATCTTCGCCGCGTTTCGCCGCCGTTGCGGCAATGGCAGTTGCGACTTCGTCCGCACCAAGGGCAACGGAACCTGAGTCAAGCGGGACGTAAATCTTGACTGTCATGATCCCACCTCGCTCAGGATGCGATCAAGGCGATCCTTGCTGACCCGTCCGATGACCTTGCCATCCACCATGGCGGCCGGCGCACAGGCACAAAGCCCAAGACAGAAAACCGGTTCAAGCGTCACATTCTGGTCGCTGGTCGTTTCCGACCAGTCGACTTTCAGTTTGCGCTTCGCATGATCGCTCAGATCATCCGCGCCCATCGACTGGCACGCCTCGGCGCGGCAGATCTTGATCACGTGTCTGCCCGGCTTTTCTTCACGGAAATCATGATAAAAACTGGCAACCCCGTGGACTTCCGCCCGGCTGAGATTGAGCTTCTTGGCAATGGCCTGAAGGGCACCTTCGGGAATAAAGCCAAATTCTTCCTGCACTTCATGCAGAATCGGCAAAAGCGGCCCTTCAAGTCCGGCCAGACCATCACAAATGGTACCAACCCGGACGGATATTTCCTCGGTCGTCTCTGTTGCAGACATGCAAGCCTCTCTCACTTAGCAGTCTATTGAATTCTTTGTTATTCTTCACAGTGTCGGTGATTGCCAACGCCTGTTCAATAAAGCCATCCCGTTACGCGATAGCGAAAACCTATCAAGCCCTCTCAGGCGGGCTCCAGTTCAGAAATATTCTTTGCTTCTTTCAGCAACGCCGACACAACCGGTGTTGCCGGTTCGCGCTTTGCCGCGATCATACCCACCAGATGCGACGCATCCGGATCAACAATCGGGATCGATTTGACCCGGTCGCGCATACTGAATTCCTTGACCATCTTGACCGGCATGATGCTGGCCCAGTTACCGGTATGCACATGGGTAAAAAGCGCAATCATCGAATCACTTTCCAGCGTCGGGCTGATACGCGCCCCCGCCTCGTTCAGATGCTGATTGATAATCCGCCGGTTCTGCATATCGGGTGTCAGCAAACATAACGGAAATTCTGCCGCCTCACGCCACGTGATGCTTTCGCGGTCACCGATATCATCGAAATTCGATGTCACAAGATGATAGCGCTCATAATAAAGCGGGATCGATGTCACACGGCCAAGCGGCTCATTATCCAGATAGGTAATCCCGACATCGATTTGAAGATTATCAAGCAGCGCCTGAATTTCGGTCGAAGTCCGCGACAGTACCGCAAAGGTCACATCGGGATGCTTTTCGCGAAACGGCGTGGTCAATTCATGGACCATCGAAAGTGCTGTCGGAATAACCGCAATCTGCACCTGCCCGGTCAGACCGAACCGCATCGCCCGCATTTCATCACGCATCGAACGCGAACTTCCGACAATATGGCGCGCCCATTCCAGAACCCGCTCGCCTTCTGGCGTCAGCCCCTGATAGCGCGAACCACGACGCACCAGCACCACACCAAGATGGTCTTCAAGCTGGCGCAGGGCACTGGAAAGGGTCGGCTGTGTCACACCGCATTCCTCGGCGGCGTGACCAAAATGCTGCTCTCTGGCAAGCACGATAAACATTTCGAGTTTGTCGATCATGGCGTATCCGGCGCCTTTCGGGGAACCCCCGTCTGGTGGCGCACTTTATGTGATTGATGGACACCATTTGCGGGGCGGGTGTCCTGATTGCAGGATAACCCGAATGGCCATAAAAGCCGAAGGGTTAATCCTGCAACAGGACCGGACATGACATTGATGCACTATCATGTCCAGGCGGGTCCGGGGACAGACAAACATACCCGGGCCCAGTGGTACCGGTCAGGGCCAAAGCCGACCGGCACCGGGGTTCGGTGTTACGCCTCAGACGTTGCCTCGCGACCGGTCGGGGTCGGTTTGGCCGGGTCCGCTGCGGTTTCCATGTAATGCTTGTCATGGATCGGCTTGACCAGCGCGTTGGCAATCAGGCCAATCACCAGCAGGGCCGCCATGGCATACATGGTGGTGTTATAAAGGCTTGGCGTCGGATCAACCGTCCCGGCCGGGGCGATTTCCATCAGACGGCCAATCGTCACGGTTTTGGCCGCAATCAGCTGATCAAGCTGTTCCATACCCGCACCGAACTTTGCCTGAAACGCTGCCGGATCGATCTTGGCAGCCAGCTCCTTGATCGAATTGCCGACCGATGTCTGACGCAGCTGGGTGATGGCAAGCGGGCCAAGCACGCCCGCGACACTCCATGCGGTCAGAAGACGACCATGGATGCCACCGACATATTTGGTTCCGAAAACATCTGCCAGGTAGGCCGGAATGGTCGCAAAACCGCCACCATACATCGTGAAGATGATCATGGTTGCGCCATAGAACATCACAAGCCATGTCACCACCGGGTTCACACTGACCTGCCCCGCAGCATACGGGATCGACAGATACAGGATGATGCCAAGGATGAAGAAGCAGTAGTAGGTGTTCTTGCGTCCGATATAGTCCGAAATCGACGCCCAGAAGAACCGGCCACACATGTTAAAGACCGAAATCATGAACACATAAGTCGCGGCAAAGCCGGAATTGACCACCAGCGGCAGGGTGCTGCCGAAAATCTCGCTCATCATGGTTTTGGCAACGCCAATCACCCCGATGCCTGCCGTCACGTTAAAGCACAGCACGATCCAAAGCATATAGAATTGCGGGGTTTTCAGGGCCTGATCGATATGAACGTTGTTCTGGGTGATCATGCGCTTGGATGCAGTATCTGCGGTCGGCGGTGTCCAGCCAGCCGGGAGCCATCCTTCGCGCGGTACACGATACGAAAACGCCGCAATGACCATGACGATGAAATAGGCAATGCCAAGCGTAAAGAAGGTCGCCGCCGCACCGGTATTGCCCGTGCCCGCAACATATACGCCCTGCTCGATCGTCACCGGCGCCGACGCCACCTGTGCCGCACCGGCCACAACAACCTCGACCATCTGGCCTCCGACTTCGGCCATACGCTTGCCGCCTTCGGTGACAAGGTTCACGGCACTTTCCGGGCCAAGATATTCCGGCACCTTATAGAAGAATGAAAGCAGGCTTTCCTTGATCGGCGTTGCGATCATCGCACCACCGCCAAAGCCCATGATCGCCATACCGGTTGCCATGCCGCGACGGTCCGGGAACCAGCGGATCAGGGTTGATACCGGCGATACATAGCCAAGCCCAAGGCCACAACCGCCAAGCGCGCCATAACCCAGATAAACCAGCCAAAGCTGATGGGTCGCAATGCCCATGCCACCGATGATGAAACCACCGCCCCAGCAAAATGCGGCAACAACACCCACCATACGAGGGCCGACTTCTTCAAGCCATTTTCCGCCGAATGCCGCGGCCAGCCCCAGAAATACAATCGCGACCGAGAAAATCCAGACAACAGATTGCAGGCCCCAGTCACCAGAGCTTGACGCAACCACGCCGAATTCCTTGATCAGTGGCGGGTTGAAAATCGACCAAGCATAGACAGAGCCGATGCAAAGATGAATGGCGATGGATGCTGGCGGAACTTTCCAGCGATTGAAATCGTCCCCTGCGACGATATGTTCTTTTTTAAGGCGATCAAACATTTGTGTTTTTCCTCCCGGTATTATGTTCATCCGGCGGCCCCATCCCCCCAAATCGGCTGAATGCTGCAAGGCCATATCGGTAAGACCCGGAAAACACACTTTCGCAATCGCTATGCCATTCAGCCTGTTGCCTGATTTTCTGGAAGTTTTTGAAAGACAATCATCATATTGCAGCGCACGCGGGTGGACAAAATGTCCAACAAATTTTTACTGTGCAATGCACCATCCGGACAAAATGTCCAACCTAATGGCAGAACAATCAATCCGCTTCAGGCAACCAGATGGTGAATAACGTGCCCTTGCCCGGCTCGCTCTCAACCGCCATGGCCCCGCCCTGCCGGTCAATCAGGGTTTTGCTGATCGATAAGCCCAACCCCGTGCCTTCGCGGCGCTTGGTCGTATAGAAAGGATCGAAAATACGCCCCAGTATGTCGGACGACATCCCCGTTCCCGTATCGCGGATCGAAATGCGAATGCCAGGTTTTCCGTTTCGATCAAAATCCTCGTCAATCAGGGTCAGGGTGCCACTTCCGGGCATGGCATGCAGGGCATTGACCATCAGATTGACCACCACCTGCTGCAATTCCGTCCGGTTCATCAGAATAAGCCGTCTGGCCCGGCTCTCGCGCGCAACCTCGATATCGGCCTTGTTCAACAGATGCTGCACCAGCGGCAGGCAGTCACCAATCACCTCGCCTGGCGAATGGCGTTCGACAAATCCGGCATATTCTTCGGGTTTGGCAAATTGCAGAAGCTTGGTGACAATCAGGTTGATACGGCTGACCTGTTCGTCAATCAGGCGGAATTCGGTTTCGGCAATTCGCACATTTTCGCCCAGTAAATCACGCACCACATCAAGGTTCCCCTGAAGCACCGCCACCGGATTGTTGATTTCATGGGCCACACCGGCGGTAATTTCACCGATGGCTGCCAGTTTCTCGGACATGATCAATTGCTTGGTCGTCGCTTCAAGCTGGCGGTTGGCTTCGCGCAGTTCGCTGGTGCGCGCATCCACCCGCGCGTTCAGTTCCTCGTTCCAGGCGCGCAAACGTTTGTCACGTTCCTGCACCTGATCAAGCAGATCATCAAGATGTTCCGCCACCAGCGATATTTCATCCTGCACCTGATCAATATGGGTTCGCGCGCCAAAGTCTCCGCTCTCGACCCGTGCAATCGTCTGGGTCATACGTTCAAGCGGCTTGAAAATACCGCGCGCCCATCGCAGGAAGATCGGAACGCTCAGCGTCGCGACAAACAGAAACGCCACAATGATGATCAGAAGGCTTTCATATTTCGTCTGGGCAAACGGCGCTTCAAGGAACCCGACATACAGCATCCCGACACGGTCGCCAAAGCTGTCCACAATCGGCTCATAGGCTGAAATGTACCAGTCATTGACGACAAACGCGCTATCAAGCCACACCTTGCCGTCTTCCAGAACATTCTGGCGCACCGCACTCGAAACACGGGTGCCCAGCGCACGTCGCCCTTCAAACAGCCGCACATTGGTGCTGATTCGCACATCATCAAGAAAAAGCGTCGCCGTCCCCTGACTGCCTTCCGGAAGGCTGCTTTCGCGGTAAACCAGATCATTGATCGTATCAATGAACACAAGGTTCTGGTTTAACAATATGCCCCCGACCAGCGCGCCATCAATGTCCTCCGGCCCCACCATGGGCAGGGAAACATGACTTGCCGAATGCACAACCATGCCGCGCGTTTCGGCATCGCGCGTGGTTGGCACTGCATTGGGTGTCGGCACCAGATCAAGCTGCGCGCGTGCCGCCAGATCGGGCGAAATCGCCGCCAGATCGGCATTGTCAAAGATGTCCACCCCGGTCAAGGACGCCCCCGAAAGGGCTGTTGCAATCACCGGCCAGTCGGCATCAAGGCGCGGGGTGGCCTGCCGGGGGGACGCCCCTGAAACAATCCCCTGCCGATTGGCGATATACAGGAAATCAAGACCAAGCTCGGCCCGCTTTGCCGCCAGCAGATCATCGATCCGCGCCCGGTCCCCCGATGTCAGAACATCACGAAACGTCACTGATTGGCCAAGGGCTTCGATCTGTTCGCCGGTGGTTTCAAGGATATGGGTGAAATATTGATGGGCAATCGTCAGGTCGCCATTGACCTTTGATGTCAAAAGCGCGTCAAACTTGCTGTTCCAACGCACCATCATCACGCCCAGCAAAAGCGGCAGGATGACCAGTGTTGGCAATAACGCAATTGCCAGCAATTTGAACCGCACAGACCGGGTGCGTTTGGTGCGGCGGCCCGGCCACTGCATCAGTCGGCCCAATCGGCAAATTTGCGGTCAATTGTCTTGCGCGAAATGCCCAGACGCCGTGCGGCTTCATTACGATTGCCGTCGGTCTTGTGCACCATCGCCATAATGTGACGGCGCTCCATTTCCTCCAACGTTTCGTCATGGTCGGCATGTCCTTCGGCACCGGCCTGTTCATCACGAAACTCGGCCGGGAACCGCCCAAGGATCAGGGTGCGCTCGACAAGGTTGCGCAATTCGCGCACATTCCCAGGCCAGTCATATCGCGTCAATCCGGCCCGTACCGCCCCATCCATCGCCACTTGCGGCACGCCAAGCTGCTTGGAAAGTTTGCTCATGAACAGGCTGGCCAGTTCCAGCACATCATCCCCGCGCTCACGCAACGGCGGCATGGCGATATGCATGACATTGATCCGGTAAAACAGATCGGCACGGAACCGGCCCGCCTCGACCTCTGCCTCCAGATCGGCATTGGTGGCAAAGACAAACCGCAGATCGACCGGCGCCTCGCGCTCCGACCCTACCGGGCGGATACGGCGACTTTCAATCGCGCGCAAAAGCTTACTTTGCGTCGCCAGCGACAATTCCCCGACCTCATCCAGAAACAATGTGCCACCCTGCGCATGCATGAAAAGCCCGTCGCGCGTTGTTTGCGCCCCGGTAAAGGCCCCTTTCAGATGCCCGAACAATTCCGCTTCGATCATCTCGGATGGAATGGCCGCACAATTGATCGGCACAAACGGCTTTTCGGCCCGGTCGGACAACGCGTGTAACGAGCGCGCGGTCACTTCCTTGCCCGTGCCGCTTTCCCCGGAAATCAGTATTGATGTCGGAAGGGGTGCGACCCTTGCAATGGTTTCACGGATTTCCTGGATTTGCGCCGAATAACCAATCAGCTTGTCGCGCAACAACACATGATCGGATGTCGCGCGCAATTCATGGCGCAAAACATGGTTTTCGCGCCGTAACCGCATCCGGTCAAGGCAGCGCGCCACCGCATTCAAAATCTGGTTGGACCGAAACGGTTTCAGGACAAAATCAACCGCCCCGGCCCGCAATGCCTTGATCGCGGTATCCAGATCGGCATAAGCCGTCATCAGGATCGCATCTGAAAAAAAGCCGATTTCGCGCTGCTCGGTCAGCCACTCGACCCCGGACTTGCCCGGCATGATGTTATCAAGGATCACAACATCGAAATGATGCTGATCGAGAAGCTTGGTCGCTTCTTCGCAATCGGCGGCTTCCTCGACCCGTTTGGCGCGCGGTCCCAATGTACGCAAAAGGAAATTGCGCATCCCCGGTTCGTCATCGACGATCAGGATCGATGCTTTCTCCAGCCACGGCCCGAATTCCGGCCCCGGCTTGCCATCCGGTTGCGCTGCGGGTGATGGTGCCGCCAACTCCGGCGCACCCATTGCACTCGATCTCATTGATATTCCTCCGCCGATCTTCCCGGTCATTTTGTTTTTATTTTTTCGAAGATTAGATCAGCAGCACATGAAAAGCAAAACCGTTGGTCGCATTCCTCAAAGTTCTTCGCGCAAGCACAATAAAAACCGGGCGGGAAACCAATGTTCCCCGCCCTATGAATTCTGAAATATTTTGGGCACTACGCCCCAGATAAAACGACGTTCTAGAACTCGTAACGCGCTGCCACCCCGAAAGTCAAAGGTGCGCCAACATCGACGACTGTATCGCTCTGATTGGCTGTAACGTAACGCTCGTTAAACAGGTTTTTGACATAGCCGGTAAATGTCATGCTGCCAACGGCATATTCCGCATTCAGATTCACCAGCGTCACCGGATCGCTACGCCGTTCACCGACGACAGTCGAACCGCTAGTGATAAAGTTGGAAATGCTGTCATCCTGATAGACAACATTGGTTCCGATCATAAGACCGTTATCAAAGGTGTAATTGGCCCCGACGGATGCCTGATATTTCGGCGCAAACATGAATTCGTGGCCGCTATAATCAACACCGTCCGATACAAAAGAATTGTACTTGGTATCACTGTAAGACGCACCGGCATGCACAGAAAGTTGCGATGTGACCAGATATTGCGCCGAAAGTTCCGCTCCGGCCATCCGGCTATCAGCCGCATTGGCCACCTGGCGGTTGCCACTACTATCACGGAACGTAACCTGCTGATCGGTCCAGTCGGTGTAATAAATGTTGGCATTGGACCGCAAACGACGGTTCAGCCAATTGCCACGCCAAGCCAGTTCATAAGTATCGGTAAATTCAGGATCATAAGGTGTATGAAGGGCAAGTGATCGAAGATTCACCCCCCCACTGCGATAGCCGCGCTGCCACGTAACCCCGACAAGATGGTTCTCCGTCACGTCATAACTCAGGCCCAGTTTCGGCAGCAAAACACTGGAAGTGATATTTTCGTTTGCAGAAGGGTCCGTCGCCAAATTAAGCGTATCAACCGTGTAGTCAATCCGGGTGTGGTTTTCCTCATGGTCCCAGCGAAGACCAGTAATCAGGGTCCAGTCATTAACGAACTCCCAGTTTGCCTCGCCAAACAGAGCATAACTGTCAATTTCAACCTTGCCCTTTTCATTCATGACGGTTGTCCCGCTTACGGCAAGCTTGTCGTCAATATCACTGGTCGTCCGGCCAAGATAGGCACCAAAGAACCCGGTAAGATTTTCATAATCATAACCAAGCCGAACTTCCTGACTGGCAAGGGTCTGTTCATGCTCGCGAAGAGCCGCCTGCGACGTTGTTGGCGTCCTGTCGAAATCAAGGGCAGCACTATAATCAACAAGTGTCGCCGAACTGATGCTGGTCAATGTCCATTCACCATCCAGATACCAGTCGAGCTTGCCCGTTACCGCATTCTGATCAAACTTGTGATAGGTTTCGGTATTCTCGTATACATTGAAGTAATCTGGCACACCGTCATTTGCATCAACCGCATTAAGTCCGGCACGCTGATCATTATGCGAAAAAGTCAGCAGCACATCGACATCATCCGACGGCAGGAACAATAGCTTCCCGCGCACATTGGCCGACCGCAAAGGATTGGCATCATCGCCCAATGTCGGGTTACTGATGTATCCATCCTCGGTTTGATAATCGACGGCCAACCGTCCCGCCAACCTGTCTTCAATCAGTGCACCATTGGCAAGTGCCGATGAACCCTTTTCACCATAGCGGCCAAGATTTCCCTGTACGGCGAATTCGGGGGTAAATGTCGGGTCTTTGGTTTTCATCACCACCGCACCGGCAAGCGAGTTACGCCCTTGTGTGGTCGATTGCGCTCCGCGATAAACTTCAACCTGCTCAACATCCCAGACCGAGAGCGGATTGGCCGTCAGCAGACGGTTACTTTGGATCGCATCGTCAACATAAACCGAAATCGCACCGTTAAGGGCGGCTGCCCCCTGTTCGTCAAACCCTTGGATCGGAACACCGCGAATACCCCAGTTTTCGTTGCCGGACTGAGTATAGACGCCAGGCGTACCACTCAGCACATCCTGAAGGGTCTTCGCTCCTTCTTTGCGGATATCTTCGCTGGTGCTGACCGCAACACTCGAAAGTGTCCTGTCCTGACTGCGCTGGATTTTTTCTCCTGTGACGATAACTTCTTCTAGCTGAATAACTTCCTGCGGCACTTCCTCGTCCGCAAATACCGGCGTGATACCCAGCGCGCTGGAAGCCACCGCCAGCGCCAAAGAGTTTTTACTGAAAACTTGCATTACCTTGCTTCCCATTCAGAACCACATTTTTTCAAGCGTTGCGGTAAAGAAGTCAGAAGGTTCACACTGTCCGTTTCCCGCCTTCCCCCGCTCCCTGAAACATCTGTTGCGAATGATTAAGCACGATCAATTGCAAATGACAATAGTTATTATTCGCTATAATAAGCACGTATTTTCAGTGAATTAGTTTTTTTGAGGAGAAGCACACAGAAGATGCAGATACATACCACCCAGACCGAGCCGATAAGTCGCACCTCAATTCAGCCATGCTCATGGTAAATGGACCGCAGATAGCTCTCCTGTTCGGCCAACGGCTGCCTGTGCAATCGCGGACATGCTTCGCATAAAACCTCCGGCTTTCCGACAACCGGCGTATGAAGCAGATAATGCAGACAGCAATGCTTCCTTAACGGGATGCTTGAACAAATATCCGGGACAGGCGAAGCAACAATACGTTGCAAGCTTCTAATCTTTAACCGGCCATCGGCAACAACCGGCGTCTCCATCCATTGATGGGCCTTGGAAAAGGTTTCGGGGTCCAGCGCATCGCGCAATCTGTCAAACGCCCCGTCCCAGACCGCGATAACGTTTCCCCACAGCACTTTGGTCGATACACCACCCCACGCGGAAATCGTCGCAAACAACGGGTCCAGATGGTCGTTTAACACGCGCTCCCAATAGCCTGCGATCTGGTCGGATGAAAATGACGGAAGCCGTTCCATGACCTTTAATGCCACAGGGCGGGCGTCATCATGCAAAAGTTCGACATCCCCCTCCCAAACCCGAATTTCCAAATTTCGGGCCAATATTCCCGCCAATACCGCCGGGAACAGAACACTAAGGTAATTCATTGACCACTGGGACGCGATGGGTGGTCGCTTTGCTGCCGAATAGACCAAGGCGAACCGATCAAGCATCGGAAACAGAACGTCTTCCCGTGGAAGCTGCTGCAGCCTGACGGAAGAAAACCCGCAATGATCTGTCCGGATGACTTGACGGATGGGGGGCCATGTTTGGCAAAGCCAGTCTGGTAATTCCATAGCAAGCCCCTGCTAAAAAATGAGAACGCCAATCAGTATTATTAGCATTGCGACCATAACGAGCTGCCTCTATAAACTCAATCTGATTTATCCCGATCAGTTGAGGCATCATGAATACTTTGCAGGGCTTCTGGCGACTTGCGCGCCCTTTCTGGACATCGTCTGAAAAAATCCCTGCCCTGTTGTTACTGGCTGCGACCATCCTCATGAATCTCGGGCTTGTCGGGGTCAACATCCTGAACAATTTCTGGAATCTGAACTTTTATAACGCCTTGCAGGCTCTGGATTACGATGCTTTCCTGATCAGTGGCGGCCAGTTCATCCTGTTACAAGTCGCCCTCACGACCTTCACTGTCGCAGCTTTTCACTTTCAACAAAAACTGACGATCCGGTGGCTGCGCTGGTCAATCACAAACACGCTTCAGGATTGGCTGAAAGATCAACGATACCTTCTCTTGCAACTGGACTCTCCGGAAACAGACAACCCGGATCAACGGGTTGCCGATGACATCGACATGTTCATCGTCATTTCGCTCAAACTCGGTCTTGGGCTGATGACTGCTTTGGTGTCGCTCTTCTCTTTCCTGAATATTCTTTGGAACGCATCAGGCCTTGTGACAATTCCATTCGGAACCGAAAGTCTGGTAATCCCCGGACTACTGGTCTGGGTTGCATTGCTTTACTCGATTGCCGGGACGGGTGGTGCATTCTGGCTGGGGCGTGCCCTTCCCGGGCTTAATTTCTTGCAGCAACGCCGCGAAGCTGATTTCCGGTTTTCCCTGATGCGCCTTCGTGAACATGCGGAATCAATTGCGCAATATCGTGGCGAAAAAGCCGAAATGCGGACCTTCTCATCACGATTGGAAGCCGCCCTTCAGAACTTCTGGGAGCTGGTCAAAAAACAGAAAATCGTGCTCGGCTATTCCACATTCTATATGCGTACGGCCACCGTGATCCCAATGTTCATCATGGCACCGCAATTCTTTGCCGGGGCATTTCCCCTTGGCCGCCTGACCCAGATCAGCGCCGCCTTCGGCGAAGTTCACGAAGCCATGGCATATCTTGTCCGGGTCTTCCCGCAAATTGCCGAATGGAAATCTGTCGTCGACCGATTAACCGGCTTCCAGAACAGGCTCGATGCGCTTTCTTGCAATTCCGGCGTCAATATCCGCCATCTACCACATGCTTTCGAAATCAAGAAACTCAACCTATGGCTTCCCGGTGGCGAAAAAACGCTTCTGCGCGATTTTTCCCTGCAACTGACACCGGGGGATAGCCTTCTTATCCGTGCGCCGTCCGGCTTTGGAAAATCCACAATGATCCGTGCTGTTTGCGGCTTGTGGAAACACGCCTCTGGCAGCGCTGCTTACGACACGGAAAACGCTCTTATCCTAACCCAGAAACCATATTTTCCACTTGGAAAGTTGCATGATATTCTCTGGTATCCGCAAATTGCTGATGCCAATAATGATCCGGCTTTGTCGCATGCATTGCAACGGTTTGAACTGGGGCACCTGATTGAACAGCTTGATAGCGAAACCGACTGGTCAAAGAAACTCAGCATTGGCGAACAGCAGCGATGCTCCTTTGTGCGCGCTGTACTGCGAAAACCGAAAATTCTCTTCCTTGATGAAAGCACATCCGCACTTGATGAAAACGCGGAAACCCTCTGTTACCGCTATCTGAAAGAAGAACTGCCTGACACAATTCTGATCAGCATCGGACACCGTGCTTCACTGGAACAATTTCACTCCAGAATTCTGGAACTTGATAAAGATACCATTGCCCTTTCTGCCACCAGTCGCGAAGCATTGGTGTAAAGCAAGACATATCAAAAAAAGTGACAGCCCCTCGGGACTGCCACCTTATGTCTTCACGATCTTGCGAAAATCACTTCATCGTCGGCATGACGAATTCGGCCCCCTTGCGAATGCCCGTTGGCCAGCGCGAGGTAATGGTTTTCAGGCGGGTGTAGAACCGCACCCCTTCCATGCCATGCATGTGATGATCGCCAAACAGCGATGCCTTCCATCCGCCAAATGAATGGAACGCCATCGGAACCGGGATGGGCACATTGATGCCGACCATGCCGGTCTGGGTGCGGTTGGCAAATTCACGCGCCGTATCGCCATCGCGGGTAAAGATCGCAGTGCCATTGCCGTATTCGTGGCTATCAACAAGATCAGCCGCGGTTTCGAAATCATCGGTCCGTACGATCGACAGGACCGGGCCGAAAATTTCTTCCTTATAAATCGTCATGTCGGGTGTGACATTGTCAAACAGGGTGCCGCCAACGAAATAGCCGTCTTCATAGCCCTGCAAACGAATGTCACGGCCATCAACAACCAGCTTCGCGCCTTCTTCAACGCCCTTGTTGATGTAACCGACAACCTTGTCGCGATGCTGTGCCGTCACAAGCGGCCCCATCTCGGCTGCCGGATCTGTCCCCGGTGCAACCCGAAGCTCGTTAATGCGCGGAACAAGCTTTTCAACCAGCGCATCCGCCGTCGCCTTGCCCACCGGCACCGCAACCGAAATCGCCATGCAGCGTTCACCAGCCGACCCATATGCCGCCCCCATCAGGGCATCAACCGCCTGATCCATATCGGCATCGGGCATCACGATCATATGGTTTTTCGCACCGCCCAACGCCTGGCAACGCTTGCCCTGCGCAGTCGCGGTTTCATAGATATATTTCGCAATCGGGGTCGAACCGACAAAGCTGATCGCGCTGACATCCGGATCAAACAAAAGCGCATCAACCGCTTCCTTGTCGCCCTGCACAACGTTGAAAACGCCGTCGGGAAGACCTGCTTCGCTCAGCCATTCGGCAAGTAGAAGCGACGCCGACGGATCGCGTTCGGATGGTTTCAGGATGAAACAGTTACCGCAGGCAAGGGCGACCGGGAACATCCACATCGGCACCATGGCCGGGAAGTTGAACGGCGTAATACCGGCCACAATGCCAAGCGGCTGACGCACCGAATGGCTGTCAACCTTGGTGCCGACATTTTCGGTGAACTCGCCCTTCAAAAGCTGCGGCGCGCCGGTGGCAAACTCAACAACCTCGATCCCGCGGGTGACCTCGCCCAGCGCATCCGAAAGCACCTTGCCATGCTCGGCAGTGATCGCGGCGGCCAGTTCTTCGGAACGGCTTTCAAGGATACCAAGAAATTTATTGAGAATACGGGCACGACGCAGCGGCGTGGTGTTGGCCCATTCGGCGGCCACTGCACGTGCGCTTTCCACCGCGGCACGGACATCGGCCTTCGATGCAAGGTCAACCGTCGCACTCTGCTGACCGGTGGCCGGGTTGAACACGGCCGCTGTCCGGCTGGAAGTCCCGGCGACACGTTTGCCGTTAATGTAATGGGTGATCTGGCTGGACATTCGGCTTCTCCCGATAATCGTGATGATCTTTTGTTGCGGATCATAAGAAGACCGTCCGCAAAGTGGTTTAATTATGGATATGCATATGGATGCACATCAATTATCATTATTGCAAATTCGATGTGCAATTTTTAAAGTCGATAGATCATGGATTGGGATCGCATTCGCATCTTTCTGGCCGTCGCACGCCAGGGGCAGATCCTCTCGGCGGCCCGTCAGCTTGGCCTGAACCATGCCACGGTCGGTCGGCAACTGACCGCACTTGAACAGGAACTCGGCACCAAGCTTGTCGAACGGCGCACCACCGGATCGGAACTGACAGAGGCAGGAAAGGCATTAATGGGTGCGGCAGAGGCCGCTGAATCCGCATTCCTTAAAGTCGGCACCGCCTTCCCCAGCCGAGCAGAAGGCATCGCAGGCACCGTGCGCGTTGGCGTGCCCGATGGACTTGGGAACTATTTCCTGGCGCGTGAACTGGCGGGCTTTGCGGCAAAACATCCCGATCTGGTGATCCAGCTGGTGCCCCTCCCGCGCACCTTTTCGCTGTCCCAACGCGAAGCCGACATCGCCATCACTCTTGATCGCCCCAAACAGGGGCGGCTGGTGATCAAAAAGCTCACCGACTACACGCTTAGCGTCTATGCCTCCCAAAGCTACATAAAACAGTATGGTGCCATCCGGTCTGAACGCGACCTGACCGACCGGCTTTTTGTCACCCATATCGAAGACCTGATTTACAGCCGCGCGCTTGATTACGCCGCCCGCCTTGGCAAACTGATGAAGCGCCGATTTGAATGCGGCAGTGTCGTGGCCCAGATGGAAGCAGTGCGCAACGGGCATGGCATTGGCATCCTGCATGATTACGCCACCCGTGATGTGGCCGACCTGATCCGTCTGCTGCCCGATATCCGCTTTACCCGAAATTACTGGATGCTGCTGCATCCCGATACCAAGGATACCCGCGGGGTCGCCGCCGTCGCCGACCATATCAGCCGGGTCGTCCGCGCCGCGCGTGATCTTTTCGTCGCCGAATGATCAGACGCGAAAATCTGCGAATCTGATCTTCACATATGCACCCAACGGGCTTGCCACGATCAAATCCGGATGACATCGCAACACTATACGAACAGAAATAACCCGGTGCAAAATCCCCCCAGGAACAAGAACCATCAAGCTGTTCAGGTATCTAACCGGCATACCTTTGATTGTATTTTCACAGACTTAACTTGCAATTTTTTACTATGACCACTTGCATTCAGGGCGCGTTCCCGGGCATATTCTTTCGGATATGGTTGGGGATGAGCCATGTGGTTGGGGGCACACAAAAAGCCTGTTGAACAGGATTTCAAAAACCGCTTGCTGCATGGCGCAATCAACGTTTGAAAGGTCAGACGTTGCAGATGCGCACAAACACGTTTGCGCCGGGGACAGAACGGCAGGGAAAACCGCTTACAACGCCGCAGTCGAGCATATGGCTTGACTGGGCCGAGGGCGACGATTGCGCAAATTACAATATTTGCAGCGTCATCCGGTTCGAGGGCGATCTTGATATTGCAGCCCTTTACAAGGCCATTGTCCAAACCGATCAGGAAAATGACGCCCTGCGTCTGCGCTTTGCATCAGAAGGCGGCAAACCGTTTCAGACTTTTGCCGATGACTGCCGCGAAACTGATTTCAGCGTCATCGATTTAAGTTTTACCGATGATCCGGTTCTGATCGCCAATAACGAAGTCGAAGAAATCCGCCGACGGCCACTTGACCCGGAAAACGGATATCATTGCCGCCATCGCCTGTTGCAACTGGGCACGGGACGTTACTGGTGGGTTCGGGTTTATCATCATCTGGTCTGTGACGGATATGCCGGGCATTTGATGGCGCAACGCGCGGCGGAAATTTACAGCGCACTTAAAACCGGTACTGCCGTCCCCGAAAGCACATTCGGGTCCTATGGCGACTTTATCGCTGCTGACGCGACCTATCCCGAAACACCGGCCTATCAACGTGACCTTGCCTATTGGCAGGAACGCCTGCAAAACGATCACGCGATCACGCGGTTTTCATCGGACAAACCGTCGGGCAAACTGGTTCAGGCCCGGCTGGAACAGACGCTGGATGGGCACGACCTTGCCAAACTGATCCACACGGCCAAAGCCTGTGGCACATCGCCCACCGCGATTGTCATGGCCGCCTATTTTATCCTGCTGGGTCAGGTTACCCATATCAAACAACCGACCGTCACAATGCCGCTTCTGAACCGGATGGGGCGGACTGAACGCCAGACACCGGGTGCCTTTTCCTATATCGTACCCTTCGATGCCGATTTAAGTAAACACACACGTTTTTCGGAACTGGCCCGTGATATCTTTGCCCGGGCACGTCGCGATGTCCGTCATATGCGCCTTGGCGCGCCGCGCATGCGTGCAGCACGTCTGGGTGCCCGGGGTCTTTCGGGCAATGGTGCCTTTTTCAACAGTCTGGACGGCGCAGAACCCTTATCCTTTGCCGGGCTGGATACACGCCGGGTCAATATCTATAACGGGCCAGTCACCGATCTTGGCCTGATCTATATGATGCAGGCCATAAGCCCAGACCGGCAGGAAGCCGAAATCATCTGGCAATATGACACCGCTTGCCACGACGTTAAATCCGTTACGCGCATCGCCGAACGTTTCCGTTATTTCCTGTCCCGCGCACTGGACGACCCGGAACAGGATATCGCGGCCATCGCCGCACCGCCGATGAACGAGCTTGCCATTATCCGCACGCTTGAAACCGGCCCGACATTCACAAGGCCGGCTCCGGTACGGCTCATTCCCGAACGCATCGATCATGCCATTGCATCGCGCCCCGGCGATGTCGCCCTGATCACCGAAGATGATCACGAAGTCACGTTTGCAACGCTGGGCCATATGGCC
>TARA_R100000049_G_scaffold5146_1_pt1 | contig 29894 bp, 30 predicted proteins | sample TARA_R100000049 | Tara Oceans TARA_R100000049 (sample SAMEA2619992) | marine metagenome | biome: marine biome (ENVO:00000447); feature: mesopelagic zone (ENVO:00000213) & marine oxygen minimum zone (ENVO:01000065); material: "saline water (ENVO:00002010), including plankton... | reverse complement strand
AGCCCCCGCCTTTCGGCTAGGGGCTTTGTCAGCAGTCTGAACCCGGCTTGCGCCGGGTTTGATGAACTCACATAAACCTGCAGCCGTTCAGGTTGACTGCTGCACCAGGTGCACCGTCCGCTGCGGGAACGGGATGCTGATACCTGCGGCGTCGAATTCCAGCTTGGCCTTTTCCTGCAACTCGAAAAACACGCCCCAGTAGTCCTCGGTCTTGGTCCACATGCGCAGTGACAGATTCACCGAGTTGTCACCCAACGATACCAGCCAAACCACCGGCTCCGGGTCCTTGAGTACACGGCTGTCACCCTGGGCCAGGCCCATCAGGATGTCCTTGGCCAACTTGAGGTCATCGCTGTAATCAATACCGATATTCAGATCGACACGGCGGGTCGCCTGACGGGAATAGTTGATGATATTGCCGTTGGACAGGCTGCCATTGGGCACGATCACGGTCTTGTTGTCGGGCGTTTTCAGCACCGTATTGAAGATCTGGATGCTATCAACCGTGCCCGAGACGCCCTGCGCCTCAATGTATTCACCGGCACGAAACGGGCGCAGAAACAGAATCAGGGCACCGCCGGCGAAATTGGCCAGACTGCCCTGCAGGGCCAGACCTACCGCCAGACCGGCTGCACCCAGCACCGCGATAAACGACGTTGTCTCGATACCCACCATGCCGGCGACGCTGATCAGCAGCAGTACCTTGAGCGCGATGGAGGCCAGCGAGCCGATGAACCCGTGCAGTGTTGGCTCGACGTTGCGCTTGCTCATGACCCCGTTCATCGCCTTCATCAGACGACCAATCAGCCACCAGCCAACCAGCAGCGTCAACAGCGCCAGCGCTAGCTTGCTGCCGTATTCGATCAACAGCGGTAACCAGGCCTCCTCAAGCCCTCGCAGCGTGTTCATGACCTCATCCATTCCTGCCTCCTTTTCTCGGCGATAAATTCACGACCTCGGTCAGTCGCGGAAGTTGTTGTACTGCAGCGGCATCTCCAGTTCAGCCCCGCGCAACAGCGCCATGACATCCTGCAAATCGTCACGTTTCTTGCCTGTTACCCGTACCTGATCGCCCTGAATCGCGGCCTGCACCTTGAGCTTGGAATCCTTGATCAGGGCAACAATTTTTTTGGCAAGTTCCTTGTCGATACCCTCTTTGAAGGTGACATCCTGCTTGACCAGCTTGCCGGACGCAAATGGCTCACCCGCATCCAGACAGCGAATATCGATCTTGCGCTTGGTCAGACTGAGCTCGAGAATGCCGATCACCTGCTCCAGCTGGAACTCGGAATCGGCACTCAGGGCGATCGTCTTCTGCTTGTCGTTGAAATCGATCTCGCACTTGCCGCGAAGATCGTAACGCCGCTCCAGCTCTTTCTTGGCGTTATCGACCGCATTGGTTACTTCATGCTTGTCCAGTTCGGACACGACATCAAAAGATGGCATTGTGCTACCTCACAGAAAAACCCAAAATTATGATGTTCATTACAAAACGACGGTATAACCTCATGGCATTATACCCAGACCGGCCCACGTCCAGCAGGGAGCACCTACATGCCGAATCCGCAACTCAGCATTCTGGTAGTCGATGACACCAAGTTCAGCAGTGCTGTCATCGGTCACACACTGAGTCAGGCCGGCTACTCCAATATTCGCTTTGCCAGCTCCGCGATGGATGCCCTGCGCATGCACGAGGAACAGCCAGCCAGCGTGATGGTCGCCGACTGGCTGATGCCGGAAATGGACGGCCTTGAGCTGACCACCCGCATTCGTCAGACAGACGAGCAATCCGATCACTACACCTATGTGGTACTGCTGACAGCACGCGAGGGCGATAATGTGCTGGGGGAGGCCTTCGATCGCGGTGTCGATGACTTCATCAGCAAATCATCCATGAACGAACAGCTGCTGCCACGCATCTACGCTGCCGATCGCACATCGCAGCTGATCAACCGCCTGCTGGACGAGAACCGACTGCTGGCTACCAACAACGCCCAGCTCGAGGAACACAACCTGGTAGACCGGCTGACCGCGATCGGCAACCGTCGCTACCTGATCCAGCGCCTGGCCGACGTATTGCGCAACGTGGATTCGCGCGGTGGTGCCTGCTGCCTGGTTCTGCTCGGTGTCCAGAACCTGCCAACCCTTACCGAGCGCTTCGGCCCTGCCGTACAACAGGAAGTGCTGCGTGGAACCGCGCGCCGCCTGCAGCAACTGGTGCGGCCTACGGACGTCGTTGCACGGGTTGATGAAAACGCCTTCGCCATTGTCACCATTGCCGATGAGGCCGCAGACCTCAAGCCGGCCAGTTTCCGCCGTCTGCACGACGGCCTGAATCTGAAGGCGTTCAAAACCAGCGAGGGTTACCTGTCGATCCGTGCCGGGATGGTGCTATGTACGCTCACCAACCGTCAGGCGCTGCCGGACGCCGAGGCGCTGCTTGAGCAGGTGGAAAGCCATCTGGGCGAAGCCTACGAAACCAATCTGATCACCGAAGCCAAACTCGGCTGACGTACTCGGATGCTGCATATTCTCGGCGCCGGAAGCCTGGGGTTGCTGTGGGCGGCCCGCCTGCAGCAGGCAGGTATCGACTACCGCCTGATTGTGCGGAACGAAAGCCAGCTAAGACAGTGGAACAGCAACGGTAACCGGCTGGTGTTTGATGATGGCGCTGCAAAGCACACCTTGTCACTTGCCATCGAGACGCCCGACACCCCGGCACCGATCGAGAATCTGATTGTGGCAACCAAGGCGCATGCCGCTTTGGCTGCAGTCGAATCGCTGCGCCCGCGCCTGCAGCCGGGTGCCGCGCTTTTTCTGCTGCAAAACGGCCTGGGCTCCCAACAGGCAATCGCCGATGCCTTTACGGACTGCCGAATTTACTGTGTCAGCGTCACAGATGGCGCCTGGCGACCAAGTGAGCATGAGTTGATCTGGGCCGGTCGCGGCCATAACACCGTCGGCCCGCTTCGCCCTGGAACAGCTCCCCCTGACTGGCTGAACGACCTCCCATCCAGCATCTCGACCACCTGGCAGCATGACATTCTACCGGTGCTGTGGCGCAAGCTGGCGGTGAACTGCGCCATCAATCCCTTTACCCTGATTTACGACTGCCGCAATGGCGAAGTGCCCGAGCGCGCAGGCGAGTGGCTTGGGCAATGCATCGCCGAATTGCAGCAGGTGCTTGCCTCTCACGGCGTCGACGCCAACCTCGCCGAGCAGGTGCATGCGGTCATTCTGGCCACGGCCAACAACAGCTCGTCCACACGCCAGGACCTGCACGCACGTCGACGCACGGAGCTGAGTTACTTCCTCGGTTATGCATGCCGCGCCGCGCAGAGTGCCGGGCTGTCGACGCCCGCCCTCGACCGGTTGCTGCTGAGCGCTCAGGACGCCCTGCGCCGGCATCAACTGCCGGCTGACTGAAACGCCGTCTGCCGCTAGACTAGGCGCCAGCTTTCAAAGGAGACAGCACCTCATGGGCTACCGCCTGAGCAAACTCTATACCCGCACTGGTGATGCCGGCGATACCGGACTTGCCAACGGTCAACGTATCCGCAAGGATCACCCACGCGTTGAGGCAATGGGTGACGTAGACGAGCTGAACAGCCAGCTTGGACTGCTGCTCTGCCAGATGGACAGCGACCGCCTCGCGCCACTGAAACAGGCCCTGAGCCCGATCCAGCATCGTCTGTTTGACCTCGGCGGGGAGCTGGCCATCCCCGGACATGACCTGATCGAAGCCGCCGACGTAACCGCGCTGGAGCAATTGATCGATCAATTCAATGCTGAGCTGGAGCCACTGAAAAACTTCATTTTGCCGGGTGGCTCGGTGCTGGTTGCCCAGGCTCACCTGACACGCAGCGTTTGCCGGCGTGCCGAGCGTCACTATCTGACACTGGCCATGGAAGAAGAGGTCAACAACCAGTCGGCGATCTACCTCAATCGTCTGTCCGATCTGCTGTTTGTGGCTGCACGAACCATCGCGCTGCTTGAAGGAATCGCAGAGGTGCTTTGGGCTGCCAAACCCAAGCCGGAGGCTTGATCGGCGGCGCCGGACGATTGAGCAGGCGCACTGCTCAATCGCCCAGACTCATCACACCTTGAAGGCGCTGATAATACTCTGCAGCGACTGCACCAGGTGACCGAGGCGGCCACTGGCTTCCTCGGCTCGCTGTGCACCCTGCGCTGTCCGCTCACCTGCCTGATTGATCTGCACGATGTTCTGGTCAATATCGTGGCTGACTACTGTCTGCTGCTCGGCGGCGGCGGCGATCTGCTGGCTTTGATCGACGATCTGGGTCACCGCCTTGAGAATGCTGTCGAGCCCCTGCTGCACCTGGAGTGACGACTCCACAGTGGCAGCCGTCATGCCATGACTGCTGCCCATGGCCTTGACCGCGGCTGCAACCCCTTCCTGCAATCGGGCGATCATCTGCTCGATCTCTTCGGTGGACTGCTGGGTCCGGCGGGCCAGGGTCCGCACTTCATCAGCTACGACCGCAAAGCCACGACCCTGCTCACCGGCCCTGGCCGCCTCGATAGCGGCATTCAGCGCCAGCAGGTTGGTCTGTTCGGCGACGCCCTTGATCACGTCAAGCACCCGGCTGATCGAGGAACTGTCGTCTGCCAGTTGATTGATGACCCGTACCGAGTTTTCGAATTCCCCTGCCAGCTTTTCAATACCGTCGACCGATGATTCGACCATGCGGCGCCCATTGAGGGTTTCCGTATTGACCTGCTCGGCATTGTTGACAGCCAGAGCGGCACTGCGCGCCACCTCCTGCGAAGTCGCCGCCATTTCATTCATGGCCGTGGCGACCTGCTCGATCTGGCTACGCTGCGATGCTACCGCCTGACTGCTTTCGCTGGCGATGTGCTCAACCTGACTGGATTGTTCCTGCACCTGACCGGAGGTATCGCTGACCTGCCGGATAAGCTCGCGCACGCGCTGCACGGTGTTGTTGAAGTCGGCAGCCAGGGCACCGAGCTCATCCTTGCTGTCGACCTCGACCTGTACTGTCATGTCGCCGCCGGCCACCTGCCCCATCTGCTGCGACAGGCGCTTGAGGGTTCGGCGGGTAGCGAAATAGAACCCGGCGTACAGGTAGATGATCAGCAACCCAACCAGCGATAGCGACACCACCAGCAACCACATTGTCTGCTGATTGCTGGCCAGGCGGCCGTCAAGCTGAGTGTCCAGATAATCGAAGATAGCCTCGTCAAGCAGGTAGGTGGACTCGATCTCGCGGGTAATACGGTCAAAGAAGGCATCCCAGGTACTGTCGAGCGAGGCAGCAATGATGACATCCTCTTCAAAGATCACACCGGCACTCTCGATGCTCTTGAGACTCTGCTCTGCAGCAGTCTGCAAGGCGGCGTTGCCGGTCCCGGCAACCGCCTGCTCCAGAACCTGCGAATAATCGGCGCCGAGCTTTTGCAGCCCGGTGACCAGATCATCCATTTCCCGGCTGGCGTCCGAGTCCAGAAAGCCCAGTCCCATCGAATAAGCCCCAGTCGCGCGGCCATGGCCCAACAAAGAGGTCACCTCAACGGTGGAACCGATAAGCAACTCCGTCAACTGACGGACATTGCGGTCAAAATCCTGCGGCAGGCCCGCGTAAGCGGCTGTCATGATCAGCAGGGTTGCCGTTTCATCCTTGGCACGCACCGACATCGGACCGCGCGAGATGATCGACTCGGCGGCAATCTCGTTATAGCTCTGTACCAGTTTGTCGCGCATGGCAATCAGGTCGGCGGCCGCCGGATCATCGGCCTCCAGCGGCAAACTGTTCAGTTGCTCGATCAGCCGCGCACGAGTCTGGGTCAGGCGCTCCTCAATACTGTCTGCCTGACCGCCCTGACCCAGGCGCGTGTTGACCGCATCCAGGTCACGCACCAGTTCGGCGCTGCGCAGCGCATCAGAGGTCGCACGCACCAATGCAAGACTGTCCAGCGCGTGCGACGTCACCTCGACACGCTCGTAGGCCTGCTGCACCAGCATGCTGCTGACGATACCCAAGGGAACAAAAAACAGGACACTGATCAGGCAAAACTTCATGCCGTAGGTCAGCCGGTTCATTAACGCGATGGCAGGGGAAAGCAGACTGTTCACCCGAGGTCTCTCCTAATAATAAGCTGCCCGGCGGCGAGGGCTCTGCGCAGGCTGAACCTGCGCTGTTCTTGTATAACAACCACCACAACGAGGCACTGTCGCCCCAACACTGACTGTCTCACAGAAAGGCTATCGGCTCCAGCCAGCGCAACTTTAAGTCAAAGCCGGCGAATCTAGCCGAGTACGGCAAGCAGAGCCAGCGCCACTGCCCAAACGACCAGTGCGCGAACCAGCAGGGTTCGGGTATCGGCCAGCACCCCCTCAGCCCCAGCCCCGGCAAGCGATCCGGAGCTGCCGTTGAGGGCGGCCTCTGCCGCCCGATGAACCAGCACGTCCGATGGCAGCTCCCAGCGCAGCATCACATCGGCCAGTTCGGCACGCACATGATCAAAATGTCCGACCAGCGCAAAGCTGGCGGCAAGCAGGCGTGCGGGAATCCATTCCAGCGCATGGGCCAGCGCCGATGCGGGCGACGCTGCAGGGCTATCCTCCTGATCGGCCAGCAACCGCAGCAGCCGATAGCCCAGGGCACCGGCAGGACCCAGCAGGGCGAACCAGAAAACCGTCACCATGTAGCCATGCAATACCTCACGCACCAGAGCCGATCTGACCTCGCTCAGCACGGAGTCCTGACCCTCGGCGACCACCCCAAGATCGCGCTCGGCCACTAGCGCGGCGGCGGCCCTGTCGCCCCTGTCCCAGGCCTGCTCGAAGCCGGTCGCCATCGCGCCCAACGGATCGCGCCTGCCAACACAGGCGAGCAGCACCAGGGCAAACAGCAACAGGCCGATCAAGCCAAGACCGTTACGTTGCAACCACCATTGAAGCAATACCAGGATCAGTAAGGGCAGCAGCACCAGCAGCAGACCAGCAAGCGGCTGCCGCACGGGATAACGACGCACCACGCGAGTGACCCAGGCTTTCGGCAGGTCCAGCGGCAAGCCGGTGCGCAGCGGGGTAAACCACATCAGTGCAACGACCAGCAACAAGGCAAGAAAATGCATCAATGCTCTCCCTGAACACGATGAGAACAAACCAGCGCCTGCAGATAGCGGCGCCAGTCAAAGGCAGGACCAGGATCCGTCTTGCGCCCCGGAGCAATAAACTCATGCCCGGTTATACGGTGATTGGTAATGGCCGGATAGGCCGTCTGCAACACCCGGGTCAAGCTTACCAGAGCATCGTACTGGGCGTCCGCGTAGGGAAGTTCGTCAGTCCCTTCCAGCTCGATACCGATGGAGAAGTCGTTGCAGTTTTCCCGACCGCCGTAGCACGATGCACCCGCATGCCAGGCTCGCCGGTCACAGGAGACAAACTGGGTAACGGTACCGTCACGCTCGATCAGAAAGTGCGCGGACACGCGCAAATCGGCAATCTCGGCAAAGTAGGGATGAAGGGAAGGATCAAGCTGCCCGGTAAAAAAGGGTTGAACGAAGCCGCCGCCAAAACAGGCCGGCGGCAAACTGATGTTGTGAATCACCAGCAGCGAAACGTCACACCCGGCAGGCCGCTCGTTACAGTGTTCAGACGGGCAGCAAACCACACCCTCAAGCCAACCCTCGCTGATCCGCATACAGGCTCCCCGACAGCAAAAGCCTCATGCTAGCAGGTGCCAACGCCAGCCGCATCCGCCTCAGGTGCGCGCCTGAAGCTGACGCAGGTTGCCGATGACCGATTCCAGCGCACGATCAAACAACTGATTTTCGTCCAGCAGACTGACCTGCCCACGATCAAAGCACTGCGCCAGCTCATGGCCCGACAGTTCAGCAACCTTGACGCCGTTGCGGTTTACGAAGATGTGTTTACCACTGAAGCTGATAATGGCGGCCAGTTTACAACGCTGGGGCGCCTTGCCTTCCGCTACGACCAGCTGCAGCCAGCAACCGGTGCCCAGACTCTCTACCCAACGCTGCGCACCTACGCTGGGCAGGTCATCGATGGTTTCAGGCGGAGACTCGACCGGCTCCTGTTCCAGTACCGGCTGCTCTACCCGCACCGCCTCAACCGGCGGCTGCTCAACGACCTCGGGTTCCGCGGATTCGACGGGCAGGTCAGGCTCAACCGGGGAGCCTGCCGCCTTGACGGCTGCCAGCACAGCCCGCTGCGGAGCAACGATGGCCAGCACATGACGCTCGGTAGAGGCAGCGTCCAGCCCCAGCAACTCAAGACCACCACGCACTGCCGCCTCAATCTGACGATTCTGCGCCAGTCGCTGCGGCACGCCCGCGCTATCAACCGGCTGCACACTGTGCACCACTGCCTTTGCCGTACCCAGCGCGTGCTTCCAGGCCCTGGACTCTCCCCCTTCACGCAGGAAGATCATCTGCATGACCTGGCTCCAGGTATCACGCAGCAAATCAACTACCGTCACCGGCAAGGTGCGGCCCAGCAACATCTTGTTGATTTCCTTTGCCACTTCGGCGCGCGCTGCCTTGATGCGCGCCCGACCTTCCTCGGCATCGCGGGTACGCTGCTCGACCCGCTCGGCGCGGCGCTGCTCGGTGCGCAGAAAGTCGGTCAGGCGCTGATACAGGGCGTCGAACAGCTCCGCATTCGGCTCGGTCTCGACCAGCAACTGCTCAACAATCTCCTCCAGCAAAGCATGCAACTGATCGCGCCGGAGATCATCGTGATCGTTCCAGCCCATGGTCGCACGGGACAGTTCGTTCAACAGACGACGAGCCGGATGCGATGCCCGACTGAAGAAGCTCTTGTCGCTGATAGCCACCCGGAGCACCGGCAACTGCATACGCGCGATCAGGGCCTTGACCGCGGCAGGCAATTCACGGTCTTCGAGAATAAAATCAAACAACATGGACACCAGGCTGATGACATCGTCATCAACTCGCGCCACAGTCTTGGTTCCGCCACTCTGCACCCGCTGCTGATGCAACAACTGCTGGACGTGACGGCGCAGACCATTCTGCCCAGCGTCGCCGGCAAAGCTCTCTGCGGTTACCTCGGACAGCACGCGCAGCAACTCACTGGTCCCCATCGGAATGCCACCCGATGAGTTGAGACCTGCCAGCGCCACATCGCCACTGGCAACCCGCCATTTGCCAATGAGCTCACTGAACATGCCGAGGATTTCCTGCTGCTCACTACTGTCGCCGGAGCGTCCGCCCTGCTGCCCGACGCCACGTCCCGAACCAGCACCGGCCCCTGGCACTGGCCTGCGCACGGAAACAGCCGAGGTCACGCGCAAGTCAGGCATAACCCCCGCGCTGACAAAAGCGTCATTCAAACTTTCATACAGCCCGTCAATGCCGTTAAACACATAGCGTTCAAAGAGCTTGAACACGATCAGACGCACCTTGATGTCGAGACTGAGCGCCCTCAGGGACTCCGCAAAGTATTCGGCGATTGCGCCTGGAGCAAAGGGATTGTCACTCTGCTCAACCGTCTTTTTGGCAAGGCTGTTGACCCGCATGAGCAAGTGGCCAAGTGCCGCTTGGTTGCGACTGACAACCCGATTGACCATACCGTCGATCGCAACGGACTCTTCCAGTTCATCGGGCTGCACGAGACTCAGGGTATCCAGCTCGAATGAGACGGCCGGCGCGCTCGAGTCGTACTGTGCATTGATTTGCTCTGTGGCCAGAATCAGCGAATCACAGGTTTTCTTGACGATATTGTGGCGCTGCAGGCGAAGAGAGCGCATGGCTTCGAAAAACAGCGCCTGGTCGGCATTATTGGCGGCTTTGTCAGCCATTTCGAAAAGGTTGTCATCCGCCTTGTCGAACATCTCGACCATCGCAGACTGCAGATACCCGGTCGCCAGATCCCGCACGCTGATCAGAGGCGCAGGCAGCACCGAGCCTCCGGCAGCAGCGCGCGCTGCCAGATTGGGCTTGATTGAAACTACTTTGGGGTCCTGGGACATTTCTACTCTCCAGACAAGTTGCACTTGTCATAGGGTGCTGCACGCCAGCGGAGAAACTCCTGCACGCTCAAAGCCATCCATATGCCGATAAATTGGCGTCAAGGTTTTATCAGCCTCAAGTATACCGGCTTGCGACGACAAAACCGCTACCCTTAACCGGATTCTTGATCAACATCACAGTTCCTTGCCACAGCATAGTCGAGACATATTCTGTAACCATGCCGGCGATCTCTGGTATAAGCTGGTTCGGTCAACATCTGCCTGACAGCAATAGTAACGATGTACCGCTAGATGCATCGAAAACACAACATCAGGAGCTGTATTCTATGGAAGCAATTATTGCCCTTATCGGGGACATCAACGGGATCGTATGGGGCCCGGCGATGCTCGCCCTGCTGGCCGGTACCGGCCTGTATCTTACACTTGGTCTCAAACTCACTCCCCAGCGTAAGCTGTTCTACGGCTTTGGCATGCTCTGGCGCGGCCGCAAGAGTAGCGAAGAAGGCGACATCAGTCCCTTCAACGCACTCATGACCGCCCTGTCCGCTACCGTGGGCACCGGTAATATCGCCGGCGTTGCCACAGCTGTATTCTTAGGCGGCCCGGGCGCGCTGTTCTGGATGTGGGTCATCGCGCTGGTCGGCATGGCAACCAAGTTCTGCGAAGCCGTGCTCGCCGTGCGCTACCGCGAAAAGGACGCGCTGGGCAACCACGTCGGCGGCCCGATGTACTACATCAAGAACGGCCTTGGCGAGAAATGGAAGTGGCTTGGCGTGCTGTTCGCCATCTTCGGCATGCTGGCCGGTTTCGGCATCGGCAACACCATCCAGTCCAACTCGGTTGCCGACGCCCTTAACAGCTCGTTCAACATCCCGCCGCTGGCCACCGGCATCATCATTGCCGTTCTGGTTGCCCTGGTACTGCTTGGCGGCATCAAGCGCATCGGTGAAGTAGCCGGCAAGCTGGTCCCGATCATGGCAATCTTCTATGTTGGTGGCGGCCTGATCATCCTGATCATGCATGCCGACAAGCTGCCGGAAGCCTTCGGCCAGATCTTCTACTATGCCTTCAACCCGAGCGCCGCAGCCGGCGGTTTCGCCGGTGCAACTGTCTGGATGGCCATGCGCTTCGGTATCGCCCGCGGCGTGTTCTCCAACGAGGCGGGCCTGGGCAGCGCGCCGATTGCACACGCCGCCGCGCAAACCAACAACCCGATCCGTCAGGGCACCGTGGCGATGCTCGGCACCTTTATCGACACCATCATCATCTGTTCCATCACCGGCCTGGTGATCATGGTGACCGGCGCCTGGCAGAGTGGCGAGAACGGCGCACCGCTGTCCGCACTGGCCTTCAGTCAGGGCCTGCCGGGTGGCTGGGGTCAGTACATTGTCAGTATCGGTCTGGCGGTATTCGCGTTCACCACCATCATTGGCTGGAGCTTCTATTCCGAGAAGTGTACCCAGTTCCTGTTCGGTGAACGCTCCAACCTGCCGTTCCGCCTGCTGTGGATCATCGCCATTCCGCTGGGCACCCTGCCCGGTATCGACCTGAACAGCCTGTGGCTGGTGGCCGACACCCTGAATGCGATGATGGCGATCCCCAACCTGATCGCTCTGCTGCTGCTGAGCCCTGTGGTCTTCAAGCTGACCAAGGACTACTTTGCAGATCCGACCAACTACATGAACAAGTAAGTCGGCCCCGCACAATGCCCGCCTCCCCGGCGGGCATTTTTTTTTGCCAATCGGTATACTCCCGGCACTTGCGATCAGACGCCGGAGTCTCTATGCCCAACCTCACACTCGACAGCCTGCAGAGCACCATCGTTGATGACGTCCGCCGCGCTCTGGCAGAGGACGTGGGCGACGGCGACATCACCGCCAGTCTGATTCCGGCGGAACGTCAGGCCGATGGCCGCATCATCACCCGCGAAGCCGCCGTCTTCTGTGGCCGTGCCTGGGCGGATGAAGTTGCCCGCCAGGTCGATCCGCGCATCATCATTGAATGGCTGGTCAATGATGGCGACACCCTGCTCGCCGATCAGACAATCTGTCGCTTCAACGGTCCGGCCCGGGGCCTGCTGACCGCCGAGCGCTCGATGCTCAATTTCATCCAGTTGCTCTCGGCCACCGCCACCCGCAGCCGCCACTTTGCCGACCTGGTTGCCGGTACCAGCGTGAAACTGCTCGATACCCGCAAGACCATTCCCGGCCTGCGCCTGGCGCAAAAGTACGCGGTAACCTGCGGCGGTTGCCACAACCACCGTATTGGCCTGTACGACGCCTTCCTGATCAAGGAAAACCACATCGCCGCCTGTGGCGGTATTGCCCAGGCCATCAGCCGGGCGCACGAGATTGCGCCGGGCAAGCCGGTTGAGGTTGAAGTGGAGAGCCTCGAAGAGCTGAAGCAGGCACTGGAAGCCGGCGCTGACATCATCATGCTGGATGAACTCAGCGACGAGGACATGCGCACCGCCGTTGCCCTGAACGCCGGTCGCGCCAGGCTGGAGGCTTCCGGCGGGATTACCGAAACAACCCTGCGCAGCGTTGCTGAAACCGGCGTGGATTACATCTCGATCGGCAGCATGACCAAGGACATCAAGGCAGTCGATCTGTCGATGCGCCTGCGCTTTCAGGCGGCAGACTGACCAACCAGCCCTGCAGGCCAGTCACGGGCCCGACCTAGAGTCGGGCCAACAACGTGGCGCAATCCGGCACGTGCCAATCGGCCAGCTCCGGCCAGGGATTGTCAGGCAGGATCAGACAGGTATGACTGCCCGCTGCCCGCCCGGCCTCGAGGTCAAAGCGAAAGTCTCCGACCATTACCGCCTCCCGCGCCGACAGCTGCCAGCGATCCAGCAGGCGGTGAATACCATCTGGTGAGGGTTTGGGTTCAGCCTCTTCGCGCCCCAGCACATCTTCTGCGGCAAAGCAGTCGAGAATACCAAGACAGCGCAGCGTCGAACGGGCGACCGATTGCAGGTTGCGGGTCAGAATACCCAATCGACGCCCCCCTTCGTGCAATTGACGCACCAGGGCGACCGCGCCGGGCGCCGCTTCAACCTGCTCGGCCAGACGCAGCTCGATGGCATCAAGCTGCGCTTTCATGGCGAGGTATTCGGCCGCCGGCAAGCCCGACATGAACGTCAGTATGTCGGCCTCTGCCGGCACCCCCAGTTCGCGTCGGATTGCCGGAAAATCGTGCTGAGCAACCGTCAGCGTCCCGTCCAGATCGAATACCCAACCGCGCAGATGCTGCATATCAGCGCTGCACCCGGCGCATCAATGACTCCTGCGTCACCGAGGCAACCAGCTCACCGGCCCGATTGAAGATCTGACCACGCGACAGGCCGCGGGAGCCGCTGGCCGACGGGCTGTCCATGGCGTACAACAGCCAGTCATCCATGCGCAGCGGACGGTGATACCACAGCGAGTGGTCAAGACTGGCTACCTGCATGTCGGGCGACCAGCTGGAGATGGCGTGCGGCTGCATCGCCGTACCCAACAGATGAAAGTCCGAGGCATAGGCCAGCAGATAGCGGTGCACCTGGGGATCATCCGGCAGGGTACCGTCGGCGCGATACCACATGTAGCGCACCGGCTCACCGGCCACAGGCTCGAACGGATTGAACTCGCCAACCGGACGAATTTCAATTGGCTTGCCGCACAACACCTTGTCGCGGACCTTTTCGTGAATCAGATGCTGATAGCGGCGGGTCCATTCGGTCTCGTTGGGCAGGTCTTCCGGGCCGGGAACCTCAGGCATCGCCGCCTGGTGTTCAAAGCCTTCAACATCGCCCTGAAACGAGCTGATCATGGTAAAAATCGGCTTGCCCTTTTGAATCGCCTGAACCCGGCGGGTAGTAAAGCTGCCGCCGTCGCGCAGCGGATCAACCTGATAGACGATCGGCAGATCAGCGTCGCCCGGACGCAAAAAGTAGCCATGCACCGAATGCACATGGCGGTCAGGATCAACCGTCTGACTGGCCGCCGACAACGACTGACCCAGAACCTGCCCACCGAACAGCTGCTTGAAACCGAGATCCTGACTGCGGCCACGGAACAGGTTTTCCTCGATTTTCTCCAGTGCCAGCAGGTCTACCAGATCATCCAGCAATTCGCTCATAGCGGGTCCTCACATATTGCCCCTCCGCTAACGGACGGGTACGTCTTGACTGTAATGGCGGCCGGTTCGCCGCGGAAATGGCCGCCAGTTTAACCCGGATTGTCTCGCAGTAGCAGACTGCAGCGCACCCTGCATCAGCCCCGAGACTTGTTGAGTACCAGCGCAATGCGCATACTCGATGCGCCATACACTGCCGCGAGGAGTCGTCGTGGATCTGCCCCTGGTCTACCATCCCGACTACAGCTTCCCTTTCCCCGCGCCCCACCGGTTCCCGATGGACAAGTTCGTGCGTCTGCACGACCATCTTCGAACCAGTGGGTTGCTGCACGACGGCAATCTGCACAGTCCCGAACGCTGCAGCCGCGAGTTGCTGGCACTGGCCCACGACCCGGACTACGTCAACCGCTTCCATGACAACGCGCTAGATGCGACTGCCCTGCGCCGCATGGGCCTGCCGTGGAGCGAGGCACTGGTTGCGCGCACCACCCGCGCGGTCGGCGGCTCGCTGCTGACGGCCGAGCTGGCGCTGCGACACGGCCTGGCCTGCCATCTGGCAGGCGGCACTCACCACGCCCACCGGGATTTTGCCTCCGGCTTCTGCATCTTCAATGACCTGGCGATCATCAGCCTGTCACTGCTGGCCAGCGGACGGGTAGAGCGGGTGCTGATCATCGACTGCGATGTCCATCAGGGCGACGGCACTGCAACCATCCTTGCAGACGTTGACGCCGCGATTACGGTATCACTGCACTGCGAGAACAACTTTCCGGCGCGCAAGGCGACCAGTGATTGGGATATCCCCCTGCCACGCGGGCTGGATGACCGGGGCTACCTGCATACCCTGCAGCAGACGCTGGACTATCTGCTGCCCCTCTATCAACCGGATCTGGTGCTCTATGACGCCGGCGTTGACGTCCACCAGTCTGATGCACTCGGCTATCTGCAACTGACCGACCTGGGGATTGCCGCCCGCGACCGGCTGGTGATCGACAGCTGTCTTGGGCGCGACATCCCTGTCTGCGCCGTCATCGGCGGCGGTTACGACAACGACCGCGACGCCCTCGCCCGACGCCACGGCATCCTGCACCACAGTGCCGCGCAGATTTGGCAGCAGCGCGGATTGGGCTAAACTGCGCGCCCCGCTTTCAGGATCGCACCATGACCGACACCGCCAACACCGACACCCGCTCCATAGCCATTATCGGTGGCGGCCCGGCCGGCTTGATGGCGGCGGAGGTCTTGTCAGCGGCAGGTCTGCAGGTCGACCTGTACGACGCCATGCCCTCGGTCGGGCGCAAGTTTCTGCTGGCTGGCGTTGGCGGCATGAATATCACCCACTCGGAGGCGGCAGCCCCCTTCCTCTCGCGCTACCGAGAGGCCTCACCCTGGGTCGGCGAGTGGCTGGACGCGTTCGATGCGCAGGCGCTGCGCGACTGGATTCACGGCCTGGGCATCGACACCTTCGTCGGCAGCTCCGGACGCGTTTTCCCAACTGACATGAAAGCCGCGCCCTTGCTGCGCGCATGGCTCAAACGCCTGCGCGAACAGGGCGTCCGTTTGCACACCCGGCATCGCTGGCTAGGCTGGGATGACAGCGCAGCGCTGCGCTTCAACACCCCGGACGGTGAAATCAAAGCAAGGGCAGCGGCAACACTGCTGGCGCTGGGCGGCGGCAGCTGGGCGCGCCTCGGTTCAGACGGCAGTTGGGCGCCCCTGCTCAGTGCACGCGGCGTTGATGTACGCTCACTGCGCCCCAGCAACTGCGGTTTTATCAGCGCATGGAGCCCGTTTCTCAGCGAACGCTTCGCGGGGCAGCCACTCAAGCAGGTCATCGCCAGCACCCAAAGCCCCGGGGGCGAGACCATCAGCCGCCGCGGAGAGGCCATCCTCACCCACGACGGCATGGAAGGCAGCCTGATCTATGCCTTGTCCGCCGCGCTGCGCGAACAACTGGAAGCCAGGGGCCACGCGCAACTAAGCCTGGATCTTGCGCCGGATCACACCCGGGCCCAGCTGCAGCAGACCCTCAGCCAGCCACGCAAGGGCCAAAGCCTGAGCAACCTGCTGCGCAAGAAGGCGGGGCTGGACAGCGTCAAGGTGGCGCTGCTGCATGAATGCCTGAGCAAAGACGCGATTGCCGACGCGGGCAAGCTCGCCGCCGGCATCAAGGCATTGCCCATTACCCTGACCGCGACCCGCCCGCTGGATGAAGCCATCAGCAGCGCCGGCGGCGTCTGCCGAAGTGCACTGAATGACCACCTGATGCTCAAGGCGCTGCCGGGCATTTTCTGCGCCGGCGAGATGCTCGACTGGGAAGCCCCCACCGGCGGCTATCTGCTGACTGCCTGCTTTGCCAGCGGGCGACAGGCCGCAAAAGGCATTATTCAGTGGCTTGAAACTCGCTGAAAAAGGTATAGTCCTTCCACCGGCGCAGCTGATAGCACAGCGCCATCCCCCATCGAAAGGAATCGAGCCGATGCTTCGAAAACTCTCTATCTCTGCCACCGTAGCCAGCGCACTGCTGCTGTCGGCCTGTGCTACCGAATCATCCCGCACCGTTGAAGTCCCCCGCGTAACCAGCTACGGCACCGCCTATCAGGGCGTCCGTGCGCCGATTGCCGTCGGCCAGTTCGACAACCGTTCCAGCTACCAGCGTGGGCTCTTCTCTGATGGTGTGGATCGCCTTGGCAACCAGGCCAAAACCACGCTGGTGACCCACCTGCAGCAGACCAACCGGTTCAACGTTCTGGAGCGGACCAACATGGCCCAGCTCGCTGCGGAGGCTGGCTATAGCGGCGCAACCCAGAGCATCAAGGGAGCAAGCTACGTCATTACCGGTGATGTCACCGAATTTGGTCGCAAGGTTACCGGGGACCAACAGTTATTCGGTATTCTGGGGCGCGCAAAATCGCAAGTTGCCTACGCCAAGGTTGCGCTTAACGTGGTCAATGTAAGCACCTCCGAGGTCGTCTACTCCACCCAGGGAGCTGGCGAGTATAGCCTGTCCAACCGCGAGGTCATCGGCTTTGGTGGCACCGCCGGTTACGACGCAACCCTCAATGGCAAGGTCCTCGATCTGGCGATCCGCGAAGCCGTGAACAACCTGGTAAACGGCATTCAATCCGGAGCCTGGAACCCCGCCAGCAACTAATAACTGCAAGGACGTAGTATGAAAACAACGTTACTCAAGGGCGGCTGTGTCGCAGCCGCTGCCCTGCTGGGCGCCTGCGCGCCAGTCAACCAGCCTCTTTACCACTGGGGCGACTACCAGAACACCTTGTATATGCACCATCAGGACGGGGTTACCGACTACGCCGCTCAAGTCCAGAGCGTTGAGGCAATCATGTCCAGGGCGCAGGCTCAGGGCAAAAGTGTTCCGCCCGGACTACATGCCCATCTGGGCATGCTGTATTTCAACACCGGCCGCGAGATCGAAGCTCGCGAACAGTTCGCCATGGAAAAAAACCTGTTCCCGGAGTCCAGCCACTTTGTGGAACGAGTCCTGAATGAGCAGCCGGAGGTAACACAATGAAAAAGAGCATCACACTCGCGGTGCTGGCTCTGACAGCCTTGCTGACCGGCTGCGCAACACCGTCCTACGACTACACCGCCTTCCGTGAGAGCAAACCCCGCTCGATTCTGGTCCTGCCGCCGGTAAACGAATCACTGGATGTCAGTGCCAGCTACAGCTTCCTCACCCAGGTCAGCCATCCGCTGGCCGAGTCGGGTTATTACGTGTTCCCGGTTGCGGTAGTAGAAGAAACATTCCGCGAGAACGGGCTGACCGATCCGCAGGAAATTCACTCGCTGCCGCTGGACAAGCTGAATGATGTATTTGGTGCCGACTCGATTCTATATATCAACATCACCCAATACGGCACCAGCTATCAGCTAATCGCCAGTGATACTCGGGTGACCGCGGAGGCATCGCTGGTGGACAGCCGCACAGGTCAGTTGCTTTGGAAAGGGGCCGCTACCGCGTCATCGACCGAACAAAGCAACAACAGCGGCGGCGGGTTGGTGGGCATGCTGGTCGTCGCGCTGGTGGATCAGATCATCAACACCACCGTAGACCGCAGCTATCAGATTGCCGGACTAACCAGCTTCCGACTGCTGTCGAGCAATGTTCACAACGGCATCCTCCCCGGCCCACGGGCGCACAATCAGCAACTGCAGTGAACCCCAGGGCACTGGCGTCACAAACGCTAGTGCCCTTCCCCCCTCGCCGAGGCCGGCTTCACACCTGACAGCCTCGGCACCATCCAGCGCTCGAACAACCGCGGGAAAAAGCGCGCAAACAGCCGCGCCTGCCAGTCCACATTGGACAGAATCAACTGTCGCTTGCGCCGACAGGCGCCCTGATAGATCGCCTCGGCCACATCCGCTGGCGCGGCGACCTTGAACGGCAGGGCGGTATTGGCCTGGGCGACAGAGCCGTCACCAACCAGCGCGTTCTTGCGGATATCGGTGGCGGTGAACCCGGGTGAAACCAGCATGACGTTGACGCCCTGCTCGCGCACTTCCATGCGCAGGGTTTCAAACAGGCCATGCAGCGCATGCTTGCTGGCGTTATAGGCACTGCGGTTGAGCAACGGGGCGAAGCTGGACAGCGAGCTGAGAACGATCACCTGACCGCGGCGCTCAAGCAGGCTGGGCAGGGCATGCCGGGTACAGTTGACGGCTCCGAAGTAGTTCACCGCCATGATCCGCTGGAACACCGACAAGTCGGTGTCGGCAAAGGCGCTGCGGTGGGTGATGCCGGCATTGTTGATCAGCAGGTCAATCCCCCCGAAACGCTCGACGACCTGGGCCATCGCCTCGGCGCAGGCCTGGTCGTCGGATACGTCGCAATTGATCGCCAATACATCGGCATTGAGTTTGTCGTGCAGCTGCTGGCGGAAGGCGACCAGCGACTCGTCCTGCACATCGAGAATGGCCAGATGGGCTCCGGCCTGCGCGAAGCGCAAGGCCAGTGCCCGACCGATTCCGGCACAGCCGCCGGTAATCACTACAACCTTCTGCTGAAACGCCCCTCTGCCCATGTCGCCTCCTGCTGTCGCGGTTGTCTGTCAGCGTAAAGCCGAAGCGCGGCAGCAGCAAGCAACGGGACCGAGAATGAGCGAATCAGGGCGCCAGTCGCTCCCTCACCCAGTTGCCCTCGACCAGGCGATAGCAAAGCCGGTCATGCAGGCGGCTGGGACGCCCCTGCCAGAACTCGATCAGGGTGGGCACCAGTCGGTAACCGCCCCAGTGCGGAGGACGCGGCGCAGCGGCATCAGCGTATTGCTCCTGCACAGCACCAAGGCGGTCTTCCAGCACCTCGCGCCCCGCAATCACCTGACTCTGCGGCGACGCCCAGGCGCCCAGACGGCTGCCCTCAGGGCGACTGTGGAAGTAGGCGTCCGACTCCTCGGCGCTGGTCTGCTCGACCTGACCTTCGATGCGCACCTGACGTTCAAGATCGTGCCACCAGAAGGTCATCGCGGCAGCCGGCTGACCCGACAGCTGCTGCCCCTTGGCGCTCTGGTAATTGGTAAAGAACACAAAGCCGCGCTCATCAAAGCCCTTGAGCAACAGGGTGCGCAGGTGCGGCTGACCTTCAGCGTCGACCGTAGCCAGCATCATGGCGTTGGCTTCGGTGCTTTCCACTTCAACCGCCTGCGCAAACCACTCACCAAACAGGGCAAAGGGCTCGGCAGGCGCCTGGGCTTCGGTCAGTCCGTCACGGGTATAGTCGCGACGCAGATCGGCAATACTGGGTTTCATCAGATCGATTTCCGGCAACAGTGAATGGTGACGACAGCAACGTATCCTATCCTAGCAGTCGGCCGGCGCCGCACATTGATACAGCGCAGGCTTTGCGCAGAGGTCAGTCGATCGACTGCAGACAGCGATACACCGCCTGGCTGAGCGCGACCGCACGCGGGTCCATCAGCACATAGGGCCCCATGGTATTGGTGACGTAGCCGAAGCCGACTTTGGCGTCCGGATCACAGAAGCCCAGAGAACCGCCTGCACCGGGGTGGCCGAAGGCGTTCTTGCCCATGCCGAAGCTGCCGCCAGGCCCTTCGTGCTCCAGCATCACACCCAGACCAAAGCGGGTCTGACACAGCAGCGTGCGGTCGTCACCGGCACTATGTTCCTGCTGCATCTGCTTGACCAGCTCGGCATCCAGCAGGCTGACGCCATCGAGCCTACCGTCGTGCGCCAGCAGTTGCCAGAAACGCGCCAGCGAGCGGGCGTTGCCGGTGCCGTTGGCCGACAGAATATCGGCTTGCTGCCACTCACGGCGGTTGGTGCTGGTCATCATGCTCGACGGGTTGCCAAAGGCTTTGGCCGTCATGCTGTCGGGTTGCCCCATGGCCGCGAACAGGCGGCGTGCCCCATCGTCACCATACTGATTACGCAAACGCGATACCGAGGCGATGCGCTCCAGGTCCTGATCCGGCACCCCAATGAAGAAATCCATGCCCAGCGGCTGACAGATACTGTCGGCAATCGCCTGGCCGGGACGCTGGCCAGTCAGACGGCGCAGCGGCTCACCCAACAACCAGGCGTAGGTCACCGGCGCGTAGCCGTGATGCTCGCCCGGCGTCCACCAGGGCTGCTGCGCGGCCAGCGCGGCGCTCATGGTGTCCCACTCGAACAGAGCTTCGGGCGGCAAGGTCTCGCTGACAGCCGACAGGCCGGAACGATGACTGAGGATCTGGCGCAGGGTGACTGACGCCTTGCCGGCCTGGGCAAACTCGGGCCAGACCGCCGCCAGCGGTGCGTCAAGCTCCAGCTTGCCAGCGGCCACCTGCTGCAGCAAAGCGACCGCACCGAGCGGCTTGGTGCAGGAGAACACGTTGACCAGGGTGTCCTGTTCCCAAACCGCCTGATTGTCCTTGTCACGCACGCCCTGCCAGAGATCCAGCACGGTTTCGCCGCCAACGGTGACGCACAGCGCGGCGCCACGGGCCTGCTCGTCCTGCTGCTGTTCGGCGAACAGCTCGCGTACCGACTCGAAACGGGGATCAAAGTAGCCCTGAATAGTGCTCATCATGCGGTCCTTGTTGTCTTGTTTTGCCCATTAAAGCGAAGCTGCCGACGCATGGCAGCCATCATCAGTTGCCCTGTCTACAGCCCATCGCTCAGGCTGATGACTCAATCGATCTCGCGACGGAACGGCGGCAGCGCATTGAGAATCGCCTTGCCATAGCGCTGGGTCACCAGCCGGCGGTCCAGCACGGTGACTGTGCCGCTGTCGCTCTCGGTGCGCAGCAAGCGACCGCAGGCCTGAATCAGCCGCAAGCTGGCGTCCGGCACGGCGATTTCCATAAACGGATTGCCGCCGTTCTTTTCGATCCACTCGGCCAGCGCGGCTTCAACCGGATCGTCCGGTACGGCAAAGGGAATCTTGGCTATCACCACGTGTTCGCAATACTTGCCCGGCAAATCGACTCCTTCGGCAAAACTCGCCAGACCGAAGATCACGCTCTGCTTGCCGTCATCGACCTGCTTGCGATGCTGGCGGATCAGCTCCTGCTTGGACAGATCGCCCTGCACCAGCACCCGCTGACGAAACTCGGCGGGCACCCCGGCAAACACCTCCAGCATCTGCTTGCGCGAGGAGAACAGCACCAGGCTGCCGCGCTCATCGGCCAGAATCTCCGGCAGGTGCTCAATGATCGCAGCCGTATGGGCGACGCTGTCGCGCGGGTCGGCTCCGTAATTGGGCACACGCAACAGCCCGGCCTCACCATGCTTGAACGGGCTGGGGGCCAGCGCGCAGACCGCGCTGCGCGGCAAACCGGCGCGGTGACTGAAGCGGTCGAACTTGCCCAGCGCGGTCAGCGTTGCCGAGGTGGCCAGCGCCGCGAAGGCTGGATTCCAGAGATACTGACGCAGGGTGTCGGCGGCCAGAATGGGGCTTACGTGGACTTCGATGTCGCCGCCTTCGGTCAGGGTCAGCCAGCGCGCGGTCGGCGGCTTGCCCTCCGGGTCCTGCAGGCAGAACTGGGTCCACAGCGTCCAATTGGCCTCGGCTCGCGCCTGCAGCGCGCCAAACAGCGGGTACCACTCCTCGGCCTGAGACTCGGAGACGCCGATGGTCGTTTCTCCGTCCATCGCCTCCTTGAGCATATCGACGATGCGCTGTAACTGGTCGCTCAAGCGGCCAAAGCCGGCCTTCAGCTCCATGCCCATCTCGCACAGCTCGTCAGGCACTTCACCATTCTCGAAGCGGTATTGCGGGCGGATGTTGCCGCCCAGATCCTCAGCACTGGCGAAGTCGGCGACGCCGCCCAGTGCCTGCTGCATGAACTGCTGATGCGGTTTCAGATCACGGGCGGTAGTCGGCACCTGCTCCAGCACGCGGCCCAGATCGCCGGGCAGCGGATGCTGCGCGAGCAGCTTGCTGAGGTTCTTGTCGATCTGGTCGAGCCACTCGGCAGTCGCATGCAAGCGAGTGTGGTGGGCGAAATGGCCAATCGCCTTGTCCGGCAGGTGATGCGCCTCATCGAACACATAGAGACAATCACGCGGGTCGGGCAGAATCGCGCCGCCACCCAGCGCCAGATCGGCCAGCACCAGGTCGTGATTGGTGACGATGACATCGACCTTCTGCACGCCCTCGCGGGCCTTGTAGAACACGCATTGCTGAAAGTGCCCGCAGCGGCGGTTACTGCACTGGATATGGTCGGTGGTCAGCCGCGACCAGTCCTGATCCTCCAGCGCCTCGGGCCAGGAGTCGCGCTCACCGTCCCATTTGTTGCCACCGAGCGCCTCGACCATGCGAGTGTAGAGTTTGAGTCCGGCCTCATCCACGTCAATGCGGAAGCCGTCATCGGCAAAGATCTGCTGCTGATCAGCCATCGACTGGTTTTCGCGCAGCAGGTTGTCGAGCTTGGCCAGGCAGACATAGCGGCCGCGCCCCTTGGCCAGCGAGAAGCCAAACTTGAGACCGGAGTTGCGCAGAATATCCGGCAAGTCCTTGAGAACGATCTGCTCCTGCAGCGCCACGGTTGCCGTGGAAATCACCAGCGGTTTGCCGAGATGACGGGCTATCGGAATCGCCGCCAGGCAATAGGCTACGGTCTTGCCGGTACCGGTACCCGCCTCAATCACCGCGACCGCCGGATCACCATCACGATGCCCCTCCTCGTCCAGCGCAACATTGCCGAAGACCTTGGCGACCTCGGCAATCATCACGCGCTGGCCGTAGCGCGGCTTCAGCGACTTGTTTTCCAGAAAGGTGCGATAGGCCGTCTGGATCTGGCCTTTGAGTTCATCGTTCAGCATGCGGGCTCCGGATCAGCCGGCGATCATACCATTCAACGCCGCCGAGCTGGACCGCCGGTGCTTGCATCAACACCGGCCAGCACCTACCCTGCTGCGCTGAATCCGTTCACAGTCGAGTCTTCAGATGAGCGCCACGCCGACGTCATCCCTGCTGGGCATCCTCCAGCACTATCGCCCCGCGAGCCTGCTCTGCGTCAGCCGCAGCGAGATCCCGGCCGTAAAGGCCTGGCTGCAGGAACACCCGGATTGTCGGGTCAGCAGCACAGATGACGTCCCGCTGAGCGACGACCTGCGCAATCAACGCTACGACCTGGCCATTGTCGCCGATCAGCTCGAGCACCTCGACAAACGCACCGCTACCGAACTGCTCGCCGGCCTGCGCAACCTCTCTGCCAGCCGGATTGCGGTGCTGGTCGACATGGAACGCACCGACGACTGGCAGGAGAACGACTTCTACGCCCTCGCCCTGCAGCGTCACGCGCGTTTCAGCCAGGATGGCCAGAGCCTGACGCTCTATGCCTACGATCTGGCCGAGTACAAGAGCGTACCGGACTGGTTGAACTCCAAGTACTGGGCCAACCCGGAGATGTTCGACAAATACTGGTGGTAACGCGATGACTCCAACCCTCACCGCCGCTGCGCCCTGCCCCTGCGACAGCGGGCGGCAATATGGCGAATGCTGTCAGCCGCTGCATCAAGGCAATGCGCCCCCCAGCGCCGAGCGCCTGATGCGCTCGCGCTACTGCGCCTATACCCTCGGTCTGATCGATTACCTGATCGCTACCACCATTCCCGCCCAGCAGGCGCAGCTGGATGTCGAGGCAATGCGCCAATGGAGCGAGCAGAGCCGCTGGCTCGGGCTGACGGTCGAAACAGCCACTGAGCTGCCGGGCGCAACCAGCGCACAGGTGACCTTTGTCGCCCGCTGGCAAGACCCGGACGGCAGCGCCCAGACCCACCGCGAATGCTCCGACTTCCGCCTGATTCAGGGTCGCTGGTACTTCCTCGACCCCAATCATCCGATCAAGGCAGGACGCAACGACCCCTGCCCGTGCGGGTCCGGACGCAAGTTCAAGCAGTGCTGCGCGCGGTAAGCCCCACAGCCCACCGAAGCGTCCACTCCCAAGCACTTCAGGCGTCGGAACCAGGCTCCTTACAGATAGCGCACAGTGGCTTTCCAAGCATTAGCGCCTGGCGCTGCGCCGGCACCAGTAAACTGCCCGCCTGACTGCGATCGGCGGGCGCTGTATCGCCAGGCAAGCGCGGAGAAGCACCCGTACCCTGCCCCGGCTTGCCACCCGAGTTGATCCGCACCGTCGGGCCGCTGATGGTGACGCCGCTGGGATCGAGCTTGATAAAGCTGCCACCGGCCTTGATGGTCAGCTCCATGCCCGCTTCGATAACAATCTTTCGACCGCTGGCCAGGTGAATTTCCCGCCCGACGTCGGCCAGCAGGGATTGACCGATACGGCAATGTTGATTGCCGGCGATGCTGAGATGATCGCTGGATTTGAGTTCCGTCAGACGGTCGCCGTGGACGGTGCGATGCAGCTCGGCGAGGTGCTCGCTGTAATGATTGGCTGCGGTATGTTCGTGGCGCTCGTTGCCCACATGCAGCCGTTGATCATGTTCAATGCGCTGATCCCAGTCACGCTGGGCGTGGATGTAGACCTGTTCGGCCCCCTTGCGATCTTCAATGCGTAGCTCGTTGTAGCCCTCACCACCCGGTGAGCTGAGCGTTTTGAAAGAGCTGCGCGTCTTGTGCGCTGGCAGCTCGATCGGAGGTACGTGTTCGACGTGATACAGGCAACCGGTAATCAGCGGCTGATCGGGGTCGCCCTCAAGGAAGCTGACCAGCACCTCCATGCCGACGCGCGGAATGGCGATGGCGCCGTAACGATCTCCAGCCCAGCCAGACGCCACACGCAGCCAGCAGCTGGTGTGCTCGTCGCCCTGCGCTTCGCGGTCCCAGTGGAACTGGACCTTGACCCGGCCATGCTGGTCGCAGTGAATCTCTTCACCAGCGGGGCCGGTCACCACCGCGCTCTGGCTGCCGGCGATGCGCGGTTTGGGATGCTCCAGTGGCGGCCGCCAGAGCGCCTGCCACGGGGTGGCCACAAAGCGGTTGCGATAGCCTTGAACAAATCCGTCGACGGCGCTTGTGTCACTGCTGATCGACTCTTCCAGCGCCTGCGGCTGCTTGCCCTGGTGATGCACTTCCGTGAGCAACCAGAGATCGTTCCAGTCGTCGCGTAGATGCCCTGTCAGCGGCAGAAAGTGCCCACTGCGCAGGTCGGGCCGATCGCCTTCACCGCGCGCCTCCAACTGATGGCTGCGGTGGCGCTCCAATTGAATCTGGCTGAGCTGCCTGCCGCGGCCACGATCGCTGAAGCCACCGGGGTAGTCATAATCTTCCAGCGCGGGCTGGGCTGGCGCACTCTCCAGTCGCGCACCTGCTTCCAGCAGCAGATGCGGCGTTTCAAAGTTGTAGTCCCGACGACTGACCCGGTCGGGCCGGGTGGCAGCAGTCAGACTGAAGCGTTTTACCACTGGCTGGTCGGCGACCATACCGGAGCCCTGGCTGAAGCCGATCGACTCCAGTTGAGGAAAGCTGGTCTGATCGTCACCGAACACCAGCACGTGACCCTGCCGACTGTGCTCAAAGTGAAAATGCAGCCCCTCTTCCTCACACAAGCGCTGAATAAAGTGCAGATCGGTTTCGTCGTACTGGGTGCAGTAGCGGCGCTCGCCGAGGTCGGCATTAAGACTGAAGCGCCAGGCATCGCTGTGGATGGCATTTTCCCGCAGCACGCAGCTGATGATCTGCTCAACTGATTGATGCTGAAAGATGCGCTGGTTGGTTCGGTATTCAAGGTAACCGAGCTGAGGACTCAGTCTCAGTTGGTAACGGGTCAGACGGCGGCCAGACTCGCCTTGGGTAAACCGGGTGATAAAGCCGTGCAACCCACCACCGGGGCTGATTTCCAGCCAGGCAGGCAGATGCAGCAGGCTGGCGGAGTCGATATCCGCGCGCTCGCTGACCAGCGTCAGCTCGATGGCATACGGCTGATTAAGCCGCTCCACACCAGTGAACTCAAGCACGCTGAAATCATGCTCGACAGCGTCGATATGCAACGCAAAATGGGCTTCGTTTGCTGGAGAGAACATCCGTGTTCCTTGCTGTGCGATCCATGCCGCGCCGACGACTTTTGCCGACGGCGCTGATGCACAGCTTAAGGACAGAAAAGTAGCAGAACAGGTGTATGAGCCAGGGAAATCGAAGGAGTCGACATTTTGCAAACAAAACAGCGGAGCAAGGACTGCAATCGGAGCAGCGCAGGCTGCCCCGGTTACACAGCATCAGGATCAGTCATCCACCAGCTTGAGATGATCGACATTGGGAACCTGCACTGCATCGTCGCGCTTGATCTCGCCCATGTCACTGCCAACCGGCGCCAGGGTCAGTGCCGACAGATCGATAGGCAGCGCCGTATGCGGGTTGTACTCGTCCTGCAGATCGGCACCCAACGGCGCGATACCGAAGTCAGGAGCCTCCACATCACTGAACGCGGCCATGTATTCGTCTCGAGGCACGACGCGCGAGGACCGCTCCGGTTCAGCCTCAACCGGCTGCGACACAGGCTTGGCTGGCTCAGAGGGCGCTGAAGATTCCGAAGCGGACGGAGCTACGGATGTCGGCTCATCCATTGCCACGTCCATTGCCACGATGCTGCACTGAGCGCCAGCACGCTCGAGCGCGATGCGGTATTTCTCGGCGGCAACCTGATCAAGCCCCTGTTTGATCACGATGCGACGACCGGAAAACAGCGTATCCAGCTGGGCTCCGGAGACCTGAAACAGCTTGCCTACATTGGCCCGTACCTGCTCAGGCGCGGCGCCTTGTTGCACCTGGCCTTGAAAAACCACCTCGAAACGCGTCATCTTGTCACTCCCTGTACGCAAAACAGGGTTAAAGTATGGTCCAGGCTGCGCAACAACTCCATACACAAAGCAGCCTGCACGGGGAGAGGGGACGCGATGAGAGCGCGGTTGCTGGGGATCATGACGCTGATTGGCTGCATGCTGCTGCATGGCTGTGCCGTATTCAGCCCGTCCTACACCAAGCCGGAGGTCAGTCTGGCGAATGTCGAGATGCTCAAGTCCAATCTCTGGGAGCAATCTTTTCGCCTCAAGCTGCGGGTCGACAACCCCAACGACCGGGTACTGCCGATTCGCGGCATGCACTATCAGGTCTATCTCAACAACATGAAACTGGCCACCGGGGTCAGCAACAACCGCTTTGACGTGCCGGCTTACGGCTCCTCCTATTTCGAGCTGGATGTACGCTCCAACCTGTGGCGTCATATCGCCGACCTGATCAAGCTGGTAGATAAACAGCAACCGGTCGATTACCGTATCGATGGCAACATCCGCACCGGCATGTTGCTGGCGCCCAGCATCAATCTGCACGAGGAAGGGACGCTGGATCCCTCGCAACTGAGCTTCTGACACCCATGCAAACTCACTACTGGCTGATTGCCGCCGGCATTCTCATCATTCTGGCGCTGGCTATCTACGCCTGGACCCTATGGCGCAAGGTATGGCAGCAGGACGAAGCCCGTGCCAAGGCACTGGAAGCGCGCAACGACCGGCTAAGCGGCGACATTCGCATCATCGCCCAGAGCCTGCTTGACGGCCAGGTGCCCACTATTGAAGGCGCCATTCGCATCAAGGTGCTGCTGGATAACTATCAGGGGGAGCGCCGCGAGGGGCTGGACGTGGCCGTCTTTGATCTGATCTACGAGCAGACCGCACATATTCCGACCCATCAGGCCTGGAAGGATCTCAGCCGCGCCGAGCGCAAGCTGCATCTGCGCCTGATGGACACGCTGGAACGCGACCATCGCCCTGCCGTCGAAGCAGCGGCACGGGCACTGAGCAAAGGCGTCAACTGACCTGCACGGGGCCCGCCATGCGCCGTGTCAACGCGCGCGGACGCAGCATGCTGCGTCCCTACGCAAGGTCGTGGTGACTACCCGTTCGTAGGGACGCGACATGTCGCGTCCGCACCGGTCAGCGAATACGCCTGTTCAGACGACCGAATTGCCGCCGTCGACAGCCAGTGCCTGACCGGTCACGTGACGGGACATTTCAGTCGCAAAGAACACCGCAGCGCCCTTGATGTCCTCATCACCACCGATACGACCCAGCGGCGTGCCTTCCTTGATCATCTCGCTGACCTTGTCCAAGCCTTTTGCCAGCTTGGTCGGGAAGTAGCCCGGGCAGATCGCGTTGACGTTGATGTTGTAGCGGCCCCACTCGCCAGCCAGTGCGCGGGTCAGGTTGATTGCCGCCGCCTTGGAGGTGTTGTAGGCAGACGTGAATACGCCGGAGTTGGCACGGTTGCCCTTGAAGCCGGCGATGGAGGCGATGTTGATGATCTTGCCGGACTTGCGCGGGATCATGAAACGGCGCGCCACTTCCTGAGCCACCAGGAAGCAGACGTCCACGTTCAGAGTCATAACTTTCTGCCAGCCTTCGTAGCTGTGCTCTTCTGCCGGCTGACCCCAGGTGGTGCCCGCATTGTTGACCAGCACGTCAACGGTGCCGAAGGCCGCTTCACAGGCGTCTACCAGGGTCTTGACCGGGTTGCTGTCCAGTTTGCCCAGATCACAGGCGATACCGGCGGCTTCGACGCCCTGGCTTTTCAGTTCAGCGACCACCGCTTCGATCTCGGCAGCATTACGCGCACTGATGAACACCTTGGCACCCAGTTCGCCGAACGCTTCTGCCATCTGCAGACCCAGACCTTTGGTACCACCGGTGATCAGGGCGACCTTGCCGCTCAGATCGAACATTTGCTTGACGCTCATGTGAACTCCTCGTTGTGAATGCATAAAAGACCGCGCCATGATAATCACTGCCCCGTCCGGGACCGACCATCAGTGATGCGGGTGATATGCCGCTACACTCCGGTGTTATCATGCGCGCCCCACCGACCAGCGAGCCCTTACCATGGCAGAACACGATTTTCGCCGCACGGCACTGAACCCGTCACACACCCTGATTGAATGTCGCACCCTCGGTGCCGGGCTGTTTCAGGTCACTGGTCAGGGCGGCGGCGTGCAGCCTGGCGACCAGTTGATCTGCACGATCAAGGGTAGTCGCGATCTGCCCATGCGCCTGGTGGTCGACAAGATTCGCTACCTGATCAACCCGCCGGGTCAGTGGACCGCCTCGGCACGCGGACCGGACCTGCGCGGCCAGAGCGTACTGGGCTGGTCGATAACCTGTGATGAGTGTGGCCGCGAGCAGCCGTTCGAGTTTCTTGTTGCCGACCGGGACGATCTGAGCGCCCGCACGGCAAAAGCCGTGGTGCGCATCAGCGAACTGGGCTGGCAGCCGCGCGGCGACAACCACCTGTGCCCCAAGTGCGCCAGAGAGGCGCGCTAGCAGCCTGTTGAAATTCGCCTACGGTCTGTCTGACTTTGC